>RKMJ01000086.1_pt1 | contig 80174 bp, 76 predicted proteins | sample 2174201 | NCBI WGS metagenome assembly RKMJ01 (sample SAMN10236717, study PRJNA505202) | synthetic metagenome | isolation source: mock community containing 12 organisms: Thioclava sp. ES.032, Psychrobacter... | place: USA: Walnut Creek | collected 2015-10-01 | reverse complement strand
GGGGTGACGTCGCCAATCCCTGAAGAGATCCTGGGTAGTGCGAATGATTGCCTGTTCATCGCGCTTACGCTCTTCGACGGGGTCGACACCGCTCCGGATTACTCGCTGGGTCTCTACCGCATGCTCACGAGCCTCAGCCAAGGAAAGAGCGGCGCATTTATCTAACGTCAACTCACGTCGCTTACCAGAGAAAGTGTATCGATGCATCCAGTAGGGAGAACCCTTCTTGGGGACCATCAGGTAAAGGCCGTTGCCATCGCTATAGCGGCCCGGCTTCCCGTCCTTAATCAGGGACTGAACCTTCTTGGCGGTAAAGCTACCCATTAGCCCTCCTGCATATTGATCGCATGATGTGGGGAGTATTTTTGAGAAAATCACGCCTATTGCGGGGAATAAGCCAAAACACTACCCACTATACTACCCAAAAAATGCTGGCTTAAGCTAGATAAAGATAGACAACAATAGACAATGGTTGATAATTTTATTTTTAAATACAGCATTTTATGTACTATCGTGGATCACAGCGGACTCTATTCTATATTCTGAATCTGCTCCCGCATCTGCTCAATCAGCACCTTCAGCTCTACCGCGCAACGGGTGGTTTCTGCGACCACCGATTTTGACGACAGCGTATTGGCTTCGCGGTTGAGCTCCTGCATTAGAAAATCTAACCGGCGGCCTTTGGGGCCTTTTTGGGCCAGTTGACGGCCAACTTCGTCGACATGGGCCGTTAAGCGGTCCAGCTCTTCGTCTACATCGGCTTTTTGCGCCACCAGCACCAGTTCAGCTTCCAGGCGTTGCGGGTCGAGGTCGGTCTTGGCGACTTCCAGGCGTTCCAACAGTTGGGCACGCTGGCGCTCCAGAATCTGCGGCAGCAGGCCGCGCACGGTGGCTACCTGCTCGCTCACGGCGGTTAAGCGGGTGGTGATCATCACGGCGAGTTTTTCGCCTTCCCTTGCACGGGCGTCAATCAGCTCATTCAGGGCTTGGTCAAACAGCGTCTTGACGGCTGCGGTAATCGCTTCCTGGTCAAGGTGTTGAGTTTCCATCACACCGGGCTGGTTGAGTAGCGCAAGGGTGGTGGGTGGCACGGCGCTGGGCACCTGCTGTTGAATCGCCGCCAGCGCATCGGCGATCTCTTTTAGGCGCTGAGCGTTCACGGCGGGAGCCTGATTGGTCTCGGCGGCCTCAAAGCGTAGGCTACATTCCACCTTGCCGCGGGCCAGACGCGAGCGCAGCGCGTCGCGCAGCACCGGCTCTAGCTCGCGCAGAGTGTCGGGCAGGCGGAAATGCGGTTCTAAATAACGCTGATTCACCGAGCGGATTTCAACCTGAAGCGTGCCGAAAGGAGCGGCCTGCTCGGTGCGGGCGAAGGCGGTCATGCTGTGTACATGGCGTGGGTTGGCCATTCGTGATTCCTGTTCATCGCTCATTTACCCCAGTCTACCCGATCTGCCACGACTTGATACCGAACGCTTGAATAGGCCAATCAGACCCTGCGTTGACGTGTACAATGGTGGGCTTTCCCTGCTCAAATGTTTATGTGAGGTGCTATGCGTCCTGATGTTGTTCGCCCGAGCGGTCGTGAAGCCGACCAGCTGCGTGATATTCGCATAACCCGTGATTACACCCGCCATGCGGAAGGCTCTGTACTGGTGGAGTTTGGCGATACCAAGGTGCTGTGTAATGCGAGCGTGGAAGCAGGCGTACCGCGCTGGCTGCGCGGCAAAAATCAGGGTTGGATTACCGCCGAGTACGGCATGTTGCCCCGCGCGACCCACTCACGCAGCGGCCGCGAAGCGACTCGCGGTAAGCAAGGCGGTCGTACGTTGGAAATTCAGCGTTTGATTGGCCGCAGCCTGCGCGCCGCGGTGAATTTGAAAAAACTCGGCGAGTTCACCATTACCGTGGATTGCGATGTCATCCAGGCCGATGGCGGCACCCGCACCGCAGCAATCACCGGCGGCTGCGTGGCGTTGGTGGATGCGATTCGTTACCTGCAGCGTGAGAAAAAGATCAAAGGCGACCCCTTCAAGCAGTTGGTGAGTGCCATTTCGGTGGGCATTTATAAAGGCGTGCCGGTGCTGGATCTGGACTATCCAGAAGACAGCAAGGCCGATACCGATCTGAATGTGGTGATGACCGAAAGCGGCGAACTGATCGAAGTACAAGGCACCGCCGAAGCGGGCGCATTTAACCGTACTGAGCTAAATGCCATGCTCGATCTCGCTGAGAAAGCAGGCGAGGAGCTACGCGAAAAGCAGCGCGAGGCGCTGGGTATCCGCGGGTAATGACAGGGCAATGAAGTGCATACGCAGCAGGCCAGCTTGATGCTGGCCTGCTGCTACGACTCGTAACGCGACGCGGGAAAAGTTCGCTGCCTAAAAATTAGAGCGCTAGATCATACTCAATGATCAGAGGGGCGAACTCGGAGAATGTCGCATCGTAATCGATCCACGCGTCGACCACGTGGCGGCGGAAGTTGGGGCCGACTAACTGGTAGTCGATCCGCCACCCTTCCTGGCGCTCACGGGGCACGTCTTGGTCAAGCTTTGGCCACCACGTGTATTCGCCCGCATCTCGATTGATCTCGCGGAAGGTGTCGATAAACCCGGTTGGGCCAAGCACCTGATCCATCCAGGCGCGCTCTTCGGGGCGGAAACCCGGAGTGAGCTGATTGTCTGACCAGTTAGCCAGGTCGACAGTTTTATGAGCAATATTCCAGGTACCACAAATGATGTATTCGCGGCGTTTGCGCGACATCTTCGTGAGATATTCCTGGTATTGCTCCATAAACGCCTGCTTGGCTTTTTGGTCGCTCCCGTCAGGCATCAGGAAAGTGGCAATACTGAAGCGGTCATAGTCCGCCTGCAGAAAGCGCCCTTCATGGTCACACTGAGGGAACCCCAGGCCGTACATAATCGCCTTGGGGATTTTACGGCAGTACAGCCCCACACCGGAAAAGCCATCTTCTTCGGCATCCAGGAAGTAGCCTTCGTAGCCCTCCGGATAGAGAATATGGTCGTCCAGTTCAAAACTTTTTGCCTTGATGTTCTGCACGCAGACCACGTCGGCATCCTGCTGAGCCAGCCAGTCCAGGAAGCCACGGTCGACGGCATCACGTATACCATTGACATTGATGCTGGCAATTTTCATAAATCGTCCCTTTTGCGTCGCTGCTGTATGATACCCGACGTTTAGACGTTTGGGTAAATAGACAAAGCTAATCTTGCTATTTACCTGCTATTTATTGTTGCCTTTGCCCTAACTTTTGATCGACAAGGGAAGACCGCCGTGGCCACCACTCTACAACCCTACCAGCGCGATTTCATTGCTTTTGCCATTGAGCAGGGCGTACTCAAGTTCGGTGAATTCACGCTTAAATCCGGACGTGTAAGTCCTTACTTCTTTAATGCGGGCCTGTTTCAGACCGGCCGCGCGTTGGCCAAGCTGGGGCGCTTCTATGCCCAGGCGATTGTCGATAGCGACCTGAAGGCCGACGTGCTGTTTGGCCCAGCTTACAAAGGCATTCCCCTGGCGGCGGTGACTGCCGCCGCATTGGCCGATCACCACGACCGCGACATGCCCTACGCGTTTAACCGTAAAGAGGCCAAAAGCCACGGCGAAGGCGGCACCATTGTCGGAGCACCGCTTGCCGGTGATATTCTGATTATTGATGATGTAATTACCGCGGGCACCGCCATACGCGAAGTGATGAGCCTGATTGAACAGAACGGCGCCCGTGCAGGTGGTGTGATCATTGCCTTGGACCGCCAGGAGCGCGGCCAGGGCGAACACAGCGCGATTCAGGAAGTGCAGTCACAATACGCCATGCCGGTGGTCAGTATCGTCACACTAGAGCAAGTGCTTACTTACCTTGAACAGCATGCCGGTGGTGAGATGTTGGCCTACGCCGACGCCGTGCGGGCTTACCGCGACCGCTACGGTATCGCCACCTGAATCGCGTTAAATGGAGAGCGCGCCAGCGTAGTCTTGCTGGCGCCAGGCTTCATAGCTGACGATGGCCACGGCGTTAGAGAGGTTGAGGCTGCGATTATTAGGCTGCATGGGAATGCGCAGTTTTTGTTCGGCAGGCAACGCCGCGTGCACCTCCGGCGAAAGCCCGGCGGTTTCCGAGCCAAACAGCAGTACATCGCCTGGGGCAAAGGGTGCGTCGCTGTGGGCGCGAGTGCCTTGAGTGGTAATCGCCCAGATGGTGCGTCCCTGCATGGCGCTTTGAAAGGCCGTAAAATCGGCATGGCGGGTGACGTTGGCCAAATCGCGGTAATCTAACCCGGCGCGGCGTAGCTTTTTCTCTTCGAGGTCAAAGCCCAGCGGTTCGATCAGGTGTAACCGGCAGCCGTTGTTGGCCACCAGGCGCATAATGTTGCCCGTATTGGGTGCCATTCGTGGCTCGAATAACGCAATTTCAAACATCGGACTGCCTTCACACGTAAAGGATGCATTTTGCCATGAACCCCAGCATCGCCCAACGCATTAAAGGGCTAAACCCCCGCCAGCAGGAAGCGGTGCGCTATATTGATGGCCCCTGTTTGGTCTTGGCGGGCGCAGGGTCGGGTAAAACCAGCGTGATCACCACCAAAATCGCTTACCTGGTGCAAGAGTGCGGGATGAGCGCACGCAAGATTGCCGCGGTGACGTTTACTAACAAGGCCGCCCGCGAGATGAAAGAGCGCGTGGGTCAAATGCTCAAGGGCAAAGAAGGCCACGGGCTAACGGTCTCCACCTTTCACACCCTGGGGCTGAATATTATTCGCGGCGAGCTAAAAACCCTGGGCTACAAACCCGGGTTTTCACTCTTCGACCCGGAAGACGCGAAGGCACTACTGCGCGACCTGATGAATAAAGACGCCCAGGTAGACGCCGAACAGATCAACGCGGTGCAAAGCAAAATCTCCCAGTGGAAGAACGATCTCTTGCTGCCCAGCGACGCACTCTCGTTTGCCGCAGATGACGATGAGCACTTTGCCGCCCGGGTGTACGAGGCCTATGTACGCCATCTGAAAGCCTACAATGCGGTGGATTTTGACGACCTGATTCTGCTGCCGGTGGTGCTGCTGCAGCGTGACCCCGAAGCACTGGCCCGCTGGCGGCGCAAAATCCACTATATGCTGGTGGATGAGTACCAGGACACCAACGTATCCCAGTATCTGCTGGTGAAGCTCCTCATGGCCGAGCGAGCCACCTTTACCGTGGTCGGCGACGACGACCAGTCGATCTACGCCTGGCGCGGTGCACGGCCGGAAAATCTGATTACCCTGGGCGAGGACTTCCCGCGTTTAAAAGTGGTCAAGCTCGAGCAGAACTACCGCTCTACCGGCACGATTTTGCGCGCTGCCAATACGCTGATTGCCAATAATCCCCACGTGTATGAAAAAACCCTATGGTCGGACATGGGCGACGGTGCGTCCATTCGAGTGGTCGTCAATCGCCACGAGGAAGCTGAAGCAGAGCGAGTGGCCAGCGAGATATTTACTCGTCGTATTAAAGAGAACGCCTCGTGGCGTGACTTTGCCGTGCTTTACCGCGGTAATTTTCAGGCGCGGCTGTTGGAACTCAAGCTACAGCACTACCAAATTCCCTATAAGCTTTCCGGCGGCACGTCGTTTTTCTCGCGTAACGAGATCAAGGACGCCATGGCCTACCTAAGGCTGCTGATTAATCCCGCCGACGACAACGCCTTTTTACGCATTGTGAACGTACCACGCCGCGAAATCGGCCCCGGCACATTGGAAAAGCTGGCCAACTATGCCACGGAGCGTTCGATTTCGCTGTTTGCCGCCTGCCATGAGCTCGGGTTGGAACAGACCCTGCCCACCCGAGCGGTCGAGCGGCTATCGCGCTTCACCCACTTTATCGACGGCGTACGCAAGCGCATGGACCAGGGCGATGCGATTGCCGCCATTCGCGATATGCTGCGGGATATGGACTACGAGGCATGGCTGTATCAGAACGCCAGCGCGCCCACCGTCGCCGAGCGACGCATGGCCAACGTGTGGATATTGATCGACCAGTTGGAAAAGTCGCTCAACCGCGACCCGGAAGACGATACAGCGTCTGAAGCTACCGAAACCGATGGTGTGGAAGCAGCAATCTCCCGCCTGGTGCTGCGCGATATTTTAGAGCAGCAGGCCGAAGAGGATGACTCTGATCGCGTGCAACTACTCACCATGCACGCGTCAAAAGGGCTGGAGTTTCCCCATGTGTATTTAATGGGCTTGGAAGAAGACCTGCTACCCCACCGCAACGCCATTGAAATGGGCACGGTGGAGGAGGAACGTCGCCTGGCCTACGTGGGGATTACCCGGGCGCGACGCACGCTAACGCTGACGCTTGCCCGCCAGCGCAAAGCCTACGGTGAACTGATGGATTGCCAGCCCAGCCGCTTTTTAGACGAGTTACCCGCTGAAGATCTGGAATGGGAAGGCCGAGCAGATAAAGAAGACCCGGAGAAGAAACAGGCGCGGGGGCAAGATGCCATTGCCGGGCTGCGTTCTTTACTAGGCTGATTTCTCTACCGAGCTGATGGTTCTCTGTCGGGCGGAGGGCGCTTTATCAGCTTAAGGCGCTTTAATAAGCCAAAAGCGCGGGTAATGTTATGCCTTACGTTATCCACAGGCGGTTTTCGCTAAGCGCCTGTGGGTAACTTTGTTAAGCATCAAAGATAACCACCCGGTCACTCCGCCTCTGCGACCATGTAGTCAACGACCGCCTGAATCTCTTCATCGGAGGCGCTGCTACCGCCGCGCGCTGGCATGGCACCTTTACCATCAAACACGCTTTGATAGAGGTCTTCGGTTCCCTGTTCCAACCGGGCGGACCAGGCTTCGGTATCGCCTAACGCGGGGGCGCCAGCCGTGCCACTGTCGTGACATGCTGCACAGCCGGTGCTGCTATAGAGCGCTTGGCCATCCAGATCACCGTCACCGCTTTGCGCATTGCTTTCGGCTTCTTCTTCCGCCGCTTGGGTACCGCAGGATTGGCCCTGTAAGCAAACGCTTCCTATCGGCGCTAATCGTTCTGTAATCGTCTCACGCGAGGTATCGGCCAATGCGCCTGAACCGCTCATTATGACGACCCCTAGCGCTGCAAGACTCCCTAATGTCCACTTTACATTCACTCTCACCACCTCTATTTATTATTGTTGGCGTTTGGGCGGCTGAATGCCCGTGTGCTGCCGACACGCCAAGAAGCTAATGTTAGCAGTATAGTGGCAATTGAAAGCGCCACAAAACCAACTACATCAACCGGGTCAACGCGGTAACGACGCAGACTAGTCGTACGCAGGTTTAGCCGCGCCACGCCAACACGTGCTGCTGTGCATATTCGCTGAAACCAGTGCGCGTGTAGAGGTTTACCGCCGGGTGATTTTCATGGTCCACCGAAAGCAATAGCTCAGAGGCTCCGGCCTGCTGAGCGAGCGCCAAGGCATGATTGAGAATATGCCCACCCAGGCCGTGGCCTCGCCATTTAGGTACCAATCCCATCAACATCAGTTCCCAGCGGTTAATCTCGCGGCGCGGCGCCAATAGTAAAGCGCCAATGGGCGACGGCGATTCTGCCACGTAAAGCGCATACCAATGCGCGGGCGCGGATGTATCTTGCTGATAGAATCCAGCTGATAGATCATCGACCGATAATATGTCGCGCAATAAACGGCAATCCAAGGAGCCGTGCCCCACCGCTGTTAATAACGCATGCTGCTGCGCGGGGCTAAGCTGGTCCCATGGTACCCAGCGCAGCCTTGTGTCGGAAGCTGTGGTAGGAAAACGCTGATTCACTGTGGCTTTTAAACAGCGTAGCGATACAAGCGGTTGCATCCCATGGCCGAGCAATTGTGCTCGCTGATGAGTAGCGTCCGGCGATAGCTCGATGTGACACAGCGTTAAACGCTGCGCTACCACCCATTGCCGGGCCGTCTCGATCAACGCATTTATGTGATCACCTTCGACGTTGGGCAGCCACAGTTGCGCCATATTCAACGGTAGCCGCTGCACCCAAATAACCCCGTTGATATGCCCATCAACCTGACTCACCCATAAGCTCTGCCATGCCGTTTCCGGACCACCCAACATGGGCTTTAGCGCCTTAGTCAGTGCTTTTTGACCATCCGGCGATTGCGCCTTCGCCAGATGCAAAAGCGCCTCGCGACGTAGGTTCGGTGGGCATAGGGTAATCTTAAAAGTATCGGTCATAGACGCCGCTGCTGTTGTGATCCATGGTATTCATTGTGCTATTAATGCTCCGCCTGTTTATAAAGTGCAGGCAATCCACCCCTTCCTTTCATCTAAATAGGTGAGCTCACCCAGGGACGTAATCTCTCATCATGCGCATTCTACTGGTAGAGGACGATGCAAGTTTGGCGTCCGGAATACGCTTGGCGCTTAAGCCTGAAGGGTACACGGTTGACCATCTCAGCGATGGAGTGAGTGCCCGTTCAACACTGCTGGAAGGTGTTCCCTTCGATGCCGTAATACTCGATCTGGGGCTACCCCGCCTGGATGGCATCGCCGTACTCAAAGCCGTTCGCCTTCAAGGTAGCCAAATACCGATCCTTGTGCTGACCGCCCGGGATGCGATTAATGAGCGCATAGCTGGTTTGGATGCAGGTGCCGACGATTATTTAATCAAACCATTTGATGTCACCGAACTCACCGCCCGCCTTCGAGCGCTACTTCGGCGCAGCCAAGGTCAAACCAGCACGCTGTTGGAGTGCCAAGGGGTACTGCTTAATCCAATCACCCTCAAGGTGAGTTATCAAGGCCAAGAGGTCGCGCTTTCGCGCCGCGAACTGACATTATTACAGGAATTTATGAGCCATCCTGGGCGTGTTTTCACTCGTGATACCCTAGCCCAGTTGGTGTATGGATGGGATGAAGATGTCGAAAGTAATGCCATTGAAGTCCATATTCATCACTTGAGGCGCAAGTTTTCCCCCCATGTCATACGCACAGTGCGTGGCATTGGTTACGTGATGGATAAATCCGGATGAGCTCGATTCGATACCGCACCCTCACATTGGTGCTGCTGGTCTTCGGCCTCAGCACACTGGTGATTGGCATGATTAGCTATCATTATGCCGCGCATCAAATAAGCGAGCTTTCCGATGCCCGGCTTGCGCAACATGCGCGCTTTCTCGAAGGAATGATTCAATCACCTGAACTGAGTGACCAGCGTAGCGAGGTGCTGAGCAATCTTGAAAATGCGTTAAAGCGTTCTGAACCAGCCGATTCTTTCAACGGACACCGCTACTCAAGCCAGCTTGCCTTTAAACTATGGGAAGAAGATCAGCTATTGCTAAGCTCTTCTGATGCCCCTGATATAAAACCCAGCCAGCAAACCACTGGCTATTCTGACCTCACTATTGATCAGCAGGCATGGCGGATTTATGGCCTGAATAACGCAAATACGGATCAGCGGATTATCGTTGGTGAGCGCGAAAATACCCGTGGGGAACTGATTCGTTCGGTCGCCCTACGTACCTTATTACCCGAGCTTATAGGGTTACCCATGGTGGCCTTACTGTTGTGGTGGTGCATCGGCTGGGGGCTCGCGCCGTTGTCGCGAATGGCCGAGCAGACACGCGCTCGCGGGCCGCATAACCTTCAGCCCGTGTCACTCACATCACTCCCCCAAGAGTTAACGCCGATTGCCGGCGCATTAAATCAATTGCTGGAGCGTATCCGTCAGATACGCATACGCGAAGAACGTTTTATTGCCGATGCCGCCCACGAATTACGCACCCCGCTCGCCGTGTTGGATCTGCATGCGCAAAATGCGTTAAGCACCGATAGCCGTGAAGATCGTGAAGAGGCGCTTAATCACCTCCGCGATGGCGTTACCCGCGCCACCCGTGTGGTCAGCCAGTTGCTTGCACTGGCCCGTTTAGCGCCTGAAACCGAGCTACAACGCCACTACCGCCCATCCAACTTGCTCACCGAGGCGCGTGAAACCCTCGCCGAACTCTCGCCCCTGGCCGCAGAGCGCCAACAGCAGGTGACCTTGCATGCCGACGAATCGCTGGACTGGCATATGCAAACAGAGCCCGGTGCCGTTGAAACCGTGTTGCAAAATATTGTGGGTAATGCTTTTCAGCACACACCCAATAATGGCGTTATCGATATCGCTTTAAGCGCAACCACTCACCACGTCACACTCTGTGTGGATGATCAGGGCCCGGGTATCCCGGAACAGGCTTACTCACGGGTGAGAGAGCGTTTCCAACGTGCCGGGCCCGGCGCTGGAGCAGGTTTAGGGTTATCCATTGTTGACCGCGTCGTTAAGCGCCATAACGGCGAATTCACCATGACAAACGCTCCCCAGGGCGGCTTACGTGTTCGTATTACGCTTCAACGCTTCCCTTCTCAATCCTTCTCTTAGCAGCTCTTAAGGTTGCCATAAGAATTCCGTGCAAATGTGAAGTAACCAAAGAACGTATTTTGTTATTTATTACCTCACTTAACGCAGGCATTCTGATGAACCAAATGACATTTTCACCCAAACCCTTAATTCAATTAGGGTCGACCCCGTCGCTGGTCGTACCGAAAAAGCAGCCATTATCGCCGAGTAGCCCTGCCACGAGTGTTCTGACCGATTTTAGCCAAGTACTTCCCCAGTGGATTGAGGTAGATACGCCGGTTGATCAGGCTCATCAAAAAATGCGCTACGCGGGGGTGCGGTTGCTGTTTGTTATGGATAGCCATGACCACTGCATTGGCGTGATCACGGCTAAAGAATTAATTGGCAAAAGACGCATCAACATTGCCATGCAGCAACGCCAATTAAGCCGAGAAGACGTGACGGTCGAAATGGTCATGACACCCTGGCATAAGTTAAGCGCTATGCCATTTAACCAGCTGTCATCGCTTAGCATTGAGGATTTAGTGCTGTCGATGGAAAGCTTTACGGATCAACACTTGCTGATTATCGAGCATAATGATCGCCACGAGCCCAGCATTCGCGGCATTATTTCAGCAACCGATATTCAAGCGGCCATTGGTAAGGCAATCACTAGCATACCGATGGCGCAAAGCTTTGCTGATATTTGTAAGGTCGTGACCGGGCACGATATTTGATTAATCGTCTCATTTTATCCCGCCCGCTCGTCGATACGAGCGGGCGGTTGCGTTTCTGAGGCTAAAAAAGCCCTGCATTTAACCAAACATGGGTCAAAATACTGGCGATATAGCCCAGCATAATGGCCGGTGCCCAACGCAGATGTCGGGCAAAGGTATAGATGCCCCGGGCCTGCCCCATGAGCGCAACACCCGCGGCAGAGCCCATCGATAGTAAACTGCCCCCAACGCCCGCCGTTAGCGTAATTAGTAGCCAATTACCTGTAGACATATCAGGCTCCATCGAGAGCACCGCAAACATTACCGGGATGTTATCCACCACCGCTGAAATCAGCCCCAGCACCACGTTGGCCCACACTGGGTTCCAACTGCCGTAAAGCGTTTCCGAGAGCAGACCAAGATAGCCGATGAAACCTAAACCACCCACACACATCACCACACCGTAGAAAAATAGCAGTGTGTCCCACTCGGAACGGGCAATCCGACTAAAGATATCGAAGGGGACCACACCGCCCAGCTGTTCGAGTTTTTTCCAATCGCCGCGGCGTGAATAGCGTTCACGCTTGCGTTCAAGGGAGCGCGGCAAGCTGCGGCGCAGGTAATAGCCAAAGAACTGCAGCAGACCAAGGCCAAACATCATGCCCATGGCGGGGGGTAAATGCAGCACAGAGTGACAGAGAACGGATATCGCGACGGTGATTAAGAACAGCACGACGATACGCCGCGCACCGCGCTTGAGCCACACGCTTTCCGAAAGTGATTCCGGTTTTCGATTGCGGATAAAACAACTCATGATCACCGCGGGCACCATGAAATTCACAACCGCCGGCACAAACAGCTTGAAAAATTCGCCAAACGCCACTTGGCCAGCCTGCCAAACCATCAGCGTTGTGATATCGCCGAAGGGGCTGAAAGCGCCACCGGCATTGGCGGCCACCACCACGTTAATACAGCAAAGGCTGATAAAGCGGTCATCGCCTTCGGCCACTTTCAGTACCACGGCGCACATCAGCATCGCCGTGGTCATGTTGTTGGCAATCGACGAAATACCAAACGCTAAAACACCGGTAATCCAGAACAGGCTACGGTAGCTAAACCCCTTGCGTACCAGCCAGGCACGCAACGAATCAAACACCCGCCGTTCTTCCATGGCGTTGATATAGGTCATCGCCACCAGCAAAAACAGTAATAGTTCGGTGTACTCCAGCAGCGTTTCGCGAAACGCCGTTTCCGCTTCCTCGGGCAGCCCCGCCTGAACGTAAACCCAAGCCACCAATGCCCAAATCAAACCAGCGGCGACCAATACCGGCTTTGACTTGCGCATGTGCAACAGCTCTTCGGCCATCACTAATGCATAAGCGAGCACGAAAATAGCCACGCAAAGGATACCTGCGACGGAGCGGGTCAGATCGAGAGATCCGGCAGCGGCATAAGACAAAGAAGGAACAGCGAGACAGCAAAATGCAAACAACAGGCACATCGCTCGGCGGCTATAGCGCCCAGCGATGTGGTAATCGGGTGGTTTCATAGCGAAAAAATCCCTGCGGTAGATCGGAGGAAGGATAAACCGCCATAATAATAAGCTGCCTAATGGAATGTGGCAATGCAACATTGCCAACAACGGTTGACCACAGCCGACAAAAACGCCGAACTGTGGCCAAGGATCCTGTTTACTCTACCGTGACGCTTTTCGCCAGGTTGCGCGGCTGATCCACATCGGTGCCTTTAAGTACCGCTACGTGGTAACTCAGCAGTTGGAGCGGCAGCGTATACAGCAGCGGGGTCAGCGCTTCGTGGATATGCGGTAAGCGCAATACGCGAATGTCGTCGCGTTCTTCGATACCCACCTGCTCATCGGCAAACACAAACAGCTGCCCGCCGCGCGCGCGCACTTCCTGCAGGTTCGACTTAAGCTTTTCGAGCAGATCATCGTTAGGTGCCACCGAGATCACCGGCATATCGGCATCCACCAGCGCCAACGGTCCGTGCTTGAGCTCACCGGCGGGATAGGCTTCCGCATGGATATAGGAAATTTCTTTGAGCTTAAGCGCCCCCTCAAGGGCTACTGGGAAGTGAGCACCACGGCCCAAAAATAGGGCATGGTGTTTTTCGGCAAACGCCTCTGACAGTATTTCGATTGCCGGGTCTAGCGCCAGTACCTGCTGGCAAAGCGCGGGTAAGGTTTTTAACGCCGAGACAATATCAGCGTGATGATCATGACAGCCATGCACCCTGCTGATCGCCAGTGTCAGCAGCATTAGCCCAATAAGCTGGGTAGTAAAGGCTTTGGTCGAGGCAACCCCAATTTCGGGCCCTGCCCGGGTCATTAGGGTCACATCCGATTCACGCACTAACGAGCTGCCCGGTACGTTACAAATCGCCAACGTGCCAACGTAATTCAGTTGTTTTGCATAACGCAGTGCGGCCAGGGTATCGGCGGTTTCACCAGATTGGGAGAGCGTGACGAACAGCGTGCCCTCGGGTACCACGGGGTAACGGTAACGATACTCGGAGGCGACTTCTACCTGTACCGGAATGCCGGCGTAACGCTCCAACCAATAGCGAGCGACCAGGCCAGCGTGATAGCTGGTGCCACAGGCAATAATATGAATTTGCTTGGTGGATTGGAAAATGGCTGGGGCATCGGGACCAAAGCTTTCCACCAATACGTGATCGTCGCTTAAACGCCCTTCAAGCGCAGCCCGAATCACCTCGGGCTGCTCAAAGATTTCCTTGAGCATGAAATGGCGGTAGTCGCCTTTACTCGCCGCGCCATCGCCATGTTCAAACGTTTGGATCGGCCGTTCAACCGCTTTTCCATCGCGGTCGACGATACGAATAGCACCCTGCTCGCGCAGTTCGACCAGATCCCCCTCCTCCAGATAGATGAATCGGTCGGTTACCTGGAGAAGGGCCAGCGGATCAGAGGCTAAAAATGCTTCGCCAATCCCGACGCCCACCACCAGGGGACTACCCTGCCGTGCCCCGACAACTACGCCCGGGGCGTTGGCGCTCATCACACCCAGCGCATAAGCGCCGCCCAAGCCGTTAACGATCTGCTGGGTGGCATCAAATAAACTAAGCCCGCTATCCAGCTTCTCAGTTAGTAAGTGAGCAATAACTTCGGTATCGGTTTCTGAGGTAAAACGGTAGCCACTGGTTTGCAGCCGTTCTTTAATGGCTTCGTAATTTTCGATAATGCCATTGTGAACAACAGCAACCTGCTCACCGCTGTGGTGAGGATGGGCGTTGTCTTCGGAAGGCTTGCCGTGAGTGGCCCAGCGGGTATGGGCAATGCCTGCTTTACCGGGCAATCCGACTGCCTCCAGCTTGCTGGATAACGCCGCCACCTTGCCTACCGCCCGATGGCGCGTCAGCGCGCGCCCGTCGAACACCGTCATGCCCGCCGAGTCGTAGCCGCGGTATTCAAGACGTTTCAATCCTTCCAGTAAGATGCCCTGGACGTTGCGCTGGGCAACGGCGGCCACAATGCCACACATAACAGCTCTCCTGAGTTATTCATCCAATGCGCGGAAAAGGTAAACCGGCTAAATTGGAATATGAATACATCCTTTTAATGATTCTTAGCACTAGAGTCTGTGCTTCCGCGCGGACGTTGCCAATCGCTTTTCTCTAATTGGCGCCCTCGCGACACGGCCAGGGCGTGATCGCTGACGTCCTTGGCGATGGTGGAACCAGCCCCCACCGTGGCCCCTTCCCCAATGCTCACCGGCGCCACCAAGGCGGTATTAGAGCCGATAAAGGCATGATCACCAATCGCTGTGTGATGCTTGTTCGCGCCATCGTAATTGCAGGTGATCGTGCCCGCGCCCACATTGACGCCACGTCCAAGACTGGCATCACCTACGTAACTCAAATGATTGATTTTGCTGCCTTCACCCACATCAACGTTTTTCGTCTCAACAAAGTTGCCGACTTTTGCCTTAACCGCTAAACGAGTACCGGGTCGTAGCCGTGCAAAGGGCCCAATCTGGTTAAGCCCGGCGGCTACGGTGGTGTCGATAACGCTGTGGGAATCCACTACGCTTTCTGCGCCGATGGTGCTATTTTTAATCACGCAATAAGGGCCAATGCGCACACCCTCGCCTAACTCAACCTCGCCTTCAAACACGCAGCCCACGTCGATAAACACATCATGACCGCAGGTAAGCTTGCCACGTACATCAAGCCGAGCCGGGTCCGCTAATGCAACGCCCTGGGCCATCAGTTTTTCGGCCACTCGGGCTTGATAGGCTCGCTCCAAGCGCGCCATTTGAGCACGGTTATTTACCCCTTCGACCTCAATGGTAGTGGCAGGTTGAGCGGTAGACACTTTAACGCCCTCACTTGCCGCCATGGCAATTACATCGGTGAGGTAGTATTCACCCTGGGCGTTATCTGCCGAAAGCTGGGGCATCCAGCGTTTCAATTGTTCACTGGTCATCGCCATCATTCCAGTGTTGCACTCAGTAATGGCAAGCTGTTCCTCAGTAGCATCTTTCTGTTCGACAATCGCCACCGCCTCGCCTTGTGTATTGCGCACAATGCGACCATAGCCGTTGGGATCATCCAATGTGACGGTTAACAGCCCCATTTGCTGGTCATCCACCTGCGCCAGCAAGGCCGCCAGCGACTCGCGGTGAATTAACGGTACGTCACCGTACAGCAACAACACCTTGCCGCTGCCCAATTGCGGCAGCGCTTGGGCGACCGCATGACCCGTGCCTTTTTGCTCAGCCTGAACAGCAAATTGGACAGGATAATTAACCAGCGCCTCACGCAATTGCTCTGCACCGTGACCAATCACAACATGGGTGCGGGCGGGGCAAAGCCCAGCGGCCGTGTCGAGCACGTGCTGGACCATTGGTTTGCCAGCCAGCGTATGCAGCACCTTAGGCGTCTGAGAACGCATTCGGGTACCTTTACCGGCCGCGAGAATGACAATATCGAGTTCTTGCATGTTAATCACCTGTCGCGGTTTCACGATCGTCCGCGCGGGCAGACGCAATCTCTATGTCTAACGATTCGATGAGTTCATCACCAAAATGCTGAGCAAAGCCAGGGCTCGCTACACTTCGCCATTTATCCCCCTCGCGGATCAGCATCAGAACATTCAAATCATGCTCACTAGCCAAATCCATGCCTTCTTCATCGCCCGCCACCATTAGCGCGGTCGCCCAACCATCGGCCCAGGCGTTAGAGGGATGAAAGACCGAGACCGATGCTAAGTCGTGGGTAATCGGCTTGCCATTACGCGGATCAATGGTGTGCGAATAGCGCTTTCCATCGGCTTCAAAATAGTGCCGATAATCGCCTGATGTGGCCACCGAAATCGAATCAAGCGGCAGGACATGTTCGGCGCGCTGCTCACCATTCTCAGGCACCTCAATGCCGATGCGCCACGCCGTTTGCTCATCTATATTGCGATAGCCGCGGGTAATCAAATCACCGCCAAGATTGACCAGGTAGTGCTCTATTCCCTGTTGATCCAAGTATGCAGCGACGCGGTCGGTGGCATACCCTTTGGCGATGGCCGAAAGATCGACAAACACATCCCGGGTTCGCCGGGCTTCAAGCGCTTGCGGGTCGAGGTCTATAGCATCAAAGCCCACCCGCCCCAGCCGTTCGTCAAGCTCTTGATCGGAAGGCACTTCTTCAGGGCGAGCCTCGGGACCAAAGCTCCACAGGTTGACCAAATCGCCAATGGTAATATCGAAGGCGCCATCGCTTGCCTCGGCAATCGACTGACTAATCGCCATCACGTCAATCAGCCCGTCGGATAACGGTTGCCATTCGCCTAGCGGCGCTTGGTTGAAGGCCATTAGTTCGGCATCGTCGCGGTAGGTGGACATGGACTGGTCAACGCTTTCCAGTTCCTCTTCGATACCCGCTTCAAGCTCGTTGACCTGCCCTTGAGTAAGCGGATCCGCCATGGTGACTTGATAGAAGGTGCCAAATATATTGCCTTCTAGTTTGACTGGCGATTCCAGCGGGCGGTCCTCTTCTGAACAGCCCGTCAATGCTATCAGCAGTAGCACGATCAACCCGTAATAGCTTTGCAAAGAACACCCTTGCTGCATCGTAGTTACCCCACCCTAACCATGAAAAAACCATAGCAGCCAAATGCCAAAAAGCACGCGATATAACACGAAGGGTTGCATCCCCAACCGTTTGATCAGCGCCAGGAAAAAATGAATACACGCATACGCGCTTAACCCCGAAAGCAGCGTCCCGGCTAGCATCGCCGAACCATCAACTGGATTGGGTTGGCCAATGAGCTCTATTGCCTCTAGGCCGCCAGCCAACACAATCACCGGAATAGACAGCAGAAAGGAAAAACGCGCCGCGCCCTCGCGGCTCATCCCCAGCATCAGCGCAGCGGTCATGGTAATGCCCGAGCGCGATGTGCCGGGAATCAATGCCAATACCTGAGCCGCGCCAATCAACAGGGCATCTCTGAAAGTCAATTGATACTCGCTACGCGACCCGCGTTTTTGCCAATCAGCGTAGCCCAGCCAAAGGCCGAAAAATACCAGGCTCAAGCCGATAATCAGCGTAGACCGCATATGTTCTGCCACCACATCGCGCATTAAAAATCCCACCGCGCAGACTGGCAGCGTGGCGAGGATAACCCAGACGGCCAAGCGCGCATCGCGGTCGATGCGTTGGCCTTTCAGGGCGGCGAGACAACTCGACACCATCTGCCATAGTTCGTGGCGAAAATAGACGACCACCGCCGAAAGACTGCCCAAATGCAGCGCCACATCAAAGGCCAGCCCCTGATCTTCCCATTCGGTGAGCACAGGCACCAAAATCAAATGGGCAGAGCTGGATACCGGCAGAAATTCAGACACCCCCTGAACCAGTGCTAATACCACGATCTGAAGCCAATCCATTGCTATTCCTCATTTACTCCCGGTTGAGGGGATACATCGGCGATTAAGGATACACATCCCGGGCAAACTTGTCCGCCGTTAGCATTTGTGGCTAATAAAAACCGGTTCAATCAAGGACTATAGAGCGCGTAGGTGAGTGCGCTACAATGGGGCCTACTATTAGCTAGTGTGCGTCCCTACAAGGTACCTCATGACTCAAAGCGTCGACTCATCGGTTGTCCAAGACCCGCAGCTGCAAACCCACGAGGCAAAGCGCGTCACGTATATTGGCGCGTGGCTGGATGCGTTATTGGGCGTCATAAAACTACTGATAGGCTTTTGGGTAGGGTCCGCTGCGTTAATCGCCGATGCCGTCCATTCCTTTTCGGATTTGGTCACCGATGGTTTTGTTTTAACGGCGATTCATTACGGCCGTCAAGCGCCTGATGAAGACCACCAGTACGGTCACGGACGCATTGAAACTCTCACCACACTGTTGCTCGGCAGTGTTCTGATCTTCGTCGCGGGGGGGATTGCCTGGTCAAGCTTGGATCGGCTGTTTAGTGGTGCGCACGTTTCCGCCCCCGGGCTGATCGCTATCCTGGTTACCATTGTCGCCTTATTCGCTAAGGAATGGATTTTCCGCTACACCATGCAAGTCGCCAAGCGGGTTGGCTCTAAGTTGCTTGAGGCGAATGCTTGGCACTCGCGCAGCGATGCGCTCTCCACTGCGGTGGTATTAATTGCCCTGCTCGGTGCCCAGTTTGGCCTAGGCTGGTTAGATGCGGTTGCCGCCATCATTGTCGGTTTACTGGTCGGTAAAGTTGGTTGGGATTTGCTGTGGGAATCTGCCCGCGAGCTGGTCGACACTGCGCTTCCCGAAGATGCCCAACAGCAAATGCACGACGTTGCATGCGCCGTACCTGGGGTGGACAGCGTGCACGACCTGCGCACCCGTCAGTCCGCTGGCTGGGTAATGGTCGATTTACATATTGTGGTCGGCCCCAAGATTACCGTCTCGGAGGCCCACGAAATTGGCAATGAGGTGAGCCGCCGCCTGCGCCATCAGTTCCCGGCGTTAACCGATGTCATCTTCCATATTGACCCGGAAGACGACGCTGGTGAAGGCGACCCAAGCCGTTTGCCCGGCTTACCGTTGCGCCCAGAAGTAGAGGCAGAACTCGATGCGCGATGGTACAGACATCCGGTTTGGCGAACGCTTAGCGAGCTACAGCTGCATTACTTGGACGATAAAATATCGGTGTCGTTGATCATTGGCGATGCCGTCCATCAGCCGCCCCAATGCCTCGCCAGCCAACTAAAAGCGCTAGCCAGTGATATCGAATGGTTAGGGCACGTGGAAGTCATGTTTATTACCCGCGCTGCCAGCCACACCATGCAGTAAATTACGGCTAGCTTACACAGGGGCCAAGACGGCTGTGGCAATGCTGAAATAAATTAGTACGCCTGACGCATCAATCAGCGTTGTCACTAGCGGTGCCGACGCCGTCGCAGGGTCCACCTTAAAGCGTTCCAGCACGAACGGCAGGCACATGCCGATTAAGCTGCCAAAAAGCACGATAGTCACCATGCTGAACGCAACAATAATGGCCACCGCCTCGCCGCCGCGGAAAATCCCAATCGGGGTGACCGCAATTGCCATGGTGATGCCGAGAGCGCCAGCCACCAACAGTTCCCGCCCGAGCATTTTCCCCCAGTCTTTTACGCCGACATCGCCGGTCGCCATACCACGCACCATCAAGGTAGCTGCCTGAGCACCCGCATTACCGCCACTGCCAATCAACAACGGCAGAAAGAATACCAGGGCGACCTGAGCCGCAATGGTGTCTTCGAAATAGGCAATCCCCGCGCCGGAAAATAGATTGGCAAACACCAGCAGTACCAGCCAGAACACCCGTTTGCGATAAAGGCTCCATAGCGGCACGCGACTTACACCATCTTCCAACTGGCCGATGGACATCCCCTTGTGGATATCTTCGGTGGCTTCCGATTCTGCTACGTCCATGGCGTCATCGTGGGTCACAATACCCACCATCCGGCCATCGGCATCTAACACCGGCAGTGCCAACAGGTCATAACGCGCCACAATTTTGGCAACTTCTTCCTGTTCTTCATCCACGGGGGTGCTGATCACGTCCTTGATCATGATGTCGTCGACCAGCGCTCCGGGGCGCGCGACCATCAGCTGTCGCAGCGACATGGTGCCAATCAGTTGACCTTCGCTGTCCAGCACATAGAGCTGGTAGACAGTTTCTGCGTCAGGAGCGGTCTGGCGCACGCGCATCATGGCCTGAGACACCGTCATGCCGCTGGCAATGGCCACGTAGTCCGAGGTCATGATGGCCCCGGCGGTACCCTCTTCGTAGCTGGCCAAGCGCTTAAGGTCTTCCCGCTCCTGGTGGGCCATGCGCCGCAGCAGCGCTTCACGACGGTCTTCATCAAGCAGGTTGAATAGGTCAGCACGCTCATCGGAACCCATTTCTTCCAGCAGCTTGAGTACATGGGTATCCGAGAGCCCTCCTACTACCTCGAGCTGGCTTTCCCCCGGCAGATAGCCCAAGACATTGGCGGCGCGCTCGGTGGACAAAATATCGAGTAACGCTAACGCCTCGGCTAGCGCTTCCTCTTCTTCGATTAAATCTTCCAGGATTTCGCCGATATCCGCCGAGCGGATCTCGGACAAACGTTCGGCCAATAACGCGTTGTCTGGTGTATCCTTTTCAAGCTCGTCAAGCAGCTCGGCTTTTAGTGCTTGTAAGGTTTCATCGTTCAATGACATGGCATTCCCCTTTTCGCTGACGCGCTACACCGCCGACATTCCTTTTCGCCAGATTGCGTTTGCCATACTAGCAGACAAAAAAAACGCCCCTTAAACCCTATAGTGGGTTTAAGGAGCGTTATTGTGCACGCTAAGCGTGACGGTTAGCCTTTACCCGCTTTTTTGCGCAGTTGCTGAATCGTTCGCAGCTGGGCAACGGCTTCGGCAAGTTCCGCGGCAGCCCGGGTATAGTCGAGCTCCGAGGACTTGTCATTAAAGGCTTTCAGCGCTTGCTGACGCGCTTCTTCTGCCGCGGCCTCATTGAGGTCACTGGCACGCGAAGCAGCGTCGGCCAAGACGGTCACGAGGTTGGGCTGAACTTCCATGAAGCCACCCGTCACGAAGAAGTGTTCTTCTTCGCCGCCATCGTGAATCACCCGTACCGGCCCAGGCTTAAGTTCCGTCAACAGCGGAGCGTGTCCGGGTAAAATACCCAGATCGCCCGTGATGCCAGACGCAACCACCATCTCGACCGATCCCGAGTAGATGGACGCTTCAGCGCTGACGATATTGCAAGTGAAGCTATTCGCCATAGCGAATCCCCCTAATGGACGGGATTACTTCTTCATCTGGTTGGCTTTTTCGACCGCTTCGTCGATGGAGCCGACCATGTAGAAGGCCTGTTCCGGCAGTTCATCATACTCACCCGCGAGGATGCCCTGGAAGCCACTGATAGTGTCTTTCAGCGACACGTATTTACCCGGAGAACCGGTGAACACCTCGGCTACGAAGAACGGCTGCGACAAGAAGCGCTGGATTTTACGCGCACGAGCAACGGCCAGCTTATCTTCATCAGACAGCTCGTCCATACCCAAAATCGCGATAATATCCTTCAGTTCCTTGTAGCGCTGAAGCACGTTCTGCACACCGCGAGCCACGTTGTAGTGCTCTTCACCGACCACAAGCGGGTCCAACTGGCGCGAGGTGGAGTCCAGCGGGTCGATCGCCGGGTAGATACCCAGTTCGGCAATAGAACGTGCCAATACCACGGTGGCATCCAGGTGCGAGAAGGTGGTCGCCGGTGATGGATCGGTCAAGTCATCCGCCGGCACGTAGACGGCCTGTACGGAAGTGATCGAACCGGTTTTGGTCGAGGTGATACGTTCCTGCAGAACACCCATCTCTTCGGCGAGTGTCGGCTGATAACCTACCGCTGACGGCATACGACCCAACAGTGCGGATACTTCGGTACCGGCCAGGGTGTAGCGGTAGATGTTATCGACGAACAGCAGAACGTCGCGGCCTTCATCACGGAATTTTTCCGCAATGGTCAGGCCGGTCAGCGCTACGCGCAGACGGTTGCCGGGAGGCTCGTTCATCTGACCGTAAACCAGCGATACCTTATCGATAACGTTGGATTCGGTCATTTCATGATAAAAGTCATTACCCTCACGTGTACGCTCACCCACACCGGCAAATACTGAATAGCCGCTGTGCTCGGTGGCGATGTTACGGATAAGCTCCATCATGTTAACGGTTTTACCGACACCGGCACCGCCGAATAGGCCGACCTTACCGCCCTTAGCAAATGGGCAAACCAGGTCGATAACCTTAATACCGGTTTCCAGCAGCTCTTCAGACGCTGCTTGGTCGGCATAGCCAGGTGCCTTGCGGTGAATCGGCATGCGTTCTTCTTCGCCGATGTCGCCCGCTTCGTCGATGGGCTCGCCGAGCACGTTCATGATACGGCCCAGTGTGGCTTTACCCACCGGGACCGAAATTGCAGCACCTGTGCTGGTCACGTCCATGCCACGCTTTAAGCCCTCAGTGGAGCCCATGGCGATGGTGCGCACCACGCCGTCGCCCAGCTGCTGCTGGACTTCGAGGATGGTCTCTACATCAGAGACCTTCAGCGCGTCGTAGACCTTGGGCACAGAGTCCCGCGGAAACTCTACGTCAATCACCGCGCCGATGATTTGTACGATACGTCCGCTCATCTTGGTTCCTCTCAAAAACCTGCAAATGAAACCTGTCTGCCGGGAGCCGTCTTCAAAGATCAGCTTCCCTTGGCGTTATACGGCCGAAGCGCCGCCGACGATCTCGGAAATTTCCTGGGTAATGGCGGCCTGACGGGCCTTGTTATAAACCATTTCCAGATCGTCAATCAGATTGCCCGCGTTATCGGTAGCACTCTTCATGGCGATCATTCGGGCGGCCTGTTCGCACGCACCGTTTTCCACGACCGCCTGATACACCTGCGATTCAATGAAACGAACCAGCAGGCTATCCAACAACGCCTTAGCATCCGGCTCATACAGGTAGTCCCAGCTTCCGGGACGGGCGTTTTCTTCGTCTTGCTCAGCGTCTTCGCCAATGTTGGTCGACAGCGGAAGTAGCTGACGTACCACCGGGTGCTGAGTCATGGTGTTAACGAACTCGTTGTGCACCACATACAGACGGTCAATTCGGCCTTCATCGTACGCTTCGAGCATGACCTTAATACTGCCGATCAACCCTTCGACCGTCGGGGCCTCGCCTAATCCACTCTTGGCAGCAACCAGGTTGCCCCCGTAGTTGCGGAAAAAGCCGCTGGCCTTCGAGCCCAGGGCGCAGAAGTCCAGCCCAGCGCCTTCCTGATGCCAGGCCTTGGCATCTTTCACCACGGCCTTGAACAGGTTGTGGTTCAAACCGCCGCACAAACCGCGGTCAGTAGACACCACAATGTAACCGACCCGCTTCACCTCGCTCCGCTCAAGCATATAATCGTGCTTATACTCGGGGTTGGCGTCGGCAAGGTGGCTGACCACGTTGCGGATCTGCTTGGCGTAAGGCTGGCTAGCCTTCATCAGCTCTTGCGCTTTACGCATTTTCGACGCAGCCACCATTTCCATGGCACTGGTGATTTTCTGCGTATTTTTAATGCTCCCAATCTGGGTGCGTATCTCTTTTGCAGCTGCCATAGCGATCTACCTTTCGTTCGTGGCTCTCAGAAAGCATGCTAGCCCACCCGGCGGGCAGGCCGTGTGCATTACCAGCTCTGAGTCGCCTTGAACTTCTCGAGACCCGACTTCAAGCCGTCTTTAATCTCATCGTTGTAGTCGCCGGTCTGGTTGATCTTGTCGAGCAAATCGCTGTGCTCAGACTTCATGTAATCGTGCAAGGCACGCTCGAAGTCCAGCACTTTATTTACTTCGACGTCATCCAGATGACCTTCGTTGGCGGCATAAAGCGTAAGCGCCATCTCGGCTACTGACATCGGCGAGTATTGGTGTTGCTTCATCAGCTCGGTAACACGCTGACCGTGCTCAAGCTGCTTACGCGTGGCTTCATCAAGGTCAGACGCAAACTGCGAGAACGCTGCCAGTTCACGGTACTGAGCCAAGGCCAGACGTACACTACCGCCAAGCTTCTTGATGATTTTGGTCTGCGCCGAACCACCCACACGCGATACTGAAAGACCCGCGTTGATCGCCGGACGAATACCCGAGTTAAACAGGTTGGTTTCCAGGAAGATCTGACCATCGGTGATCGAGATCACGTTGGTCGGAACGAATGCGGAAACGTCACCACCCTGGGTTTCGATGATCGGCAGGGCGGTTAAGGAACCGGTCTTGCCTTTCACTTCGCCGTTGGTGAACTTCTCAACGTAGTCGACGTTGACGCGCGCAGCACGCTCAAGCAGACGTGAGTGGAGATAGAAGACGTCACCGGGATAGGCTTCACGGCCCGGCGGACGGCGCAACAGCAGCGATACCTGACGATAGGCAACGGCCTGCTTGGAAAGATCGTCATAAACGATCAGCGCGTCTTCGCCACGGTCGCGGAAATATTCGCCCATGGTGCAGCCAGAGTAGGCAGCGAGGAACTGCATGGGTGCCGGATCGGCAGCGCCAGCGGCCACAATGATGGTGTGATCCATGGCGCCGTGCTCTTCGAGCTTGCGCACCACGTTGGCAATGGTCGACTGCTTCTGACCAATGGCAACGTAAACACAGGTCACGCCCTTGCCTTTCTGGTTGATGATCGCATCAATGGCAATGGCGGATTTACCGATTTGGCGGTCACCGATGATCAGCTCGCGCTGGCCACGACCAATCGGCACCATGGAATCGATGGACTTCAAACCGGTTTGGATCGGCTCGTCAACGGATTGACGGGTAATAACGCCTGGCGCCACTTTCTCAACGGCGTCAGTCATTTTGGCGTTGATCTCGCCTTTACCGTCGATGGGATTACCCAAAGCGTCAACCACGCGTCCAATCAGCTCGGGGCCAACCGGTACTTCAAGGATGCGACCGGTACACTTAGCGGTCATGCCCTCTTCAAGTAACAGGTAGTCGCCCAGTACCACGGCACCCACGGAGTCACGCTCCAGGTTGAGTACCATGCCAAAGACACTGTTGGGAAATTCAATCATTTCACCAAACATCGCGTCTTCGAGGCCGTGAACTTTCACGATACCGTCGGAAACGCTGACGATGGTGCCCTGATTACGGGCTTCAGATGCGACGTCAAGCTTCTCAATTCGCTGCTTGATGATGTCGCTGATCTCGGAAGGATTCAGTTGCTGCATGCCATGTCCCTCAAACTCAAGCGGTTAGCGCTTCGGAAAGGCGGTTCAATCGACCACGTACCGACCCGTCGATGACGGTATCGCCAGCACGCAGGATGACACCGCCAATAAGCGATTTATCCACCTGAGTGGTAATGGAGATTTCGCGATTCAGACGTTTCTTGAGCGCGTTCGATAGCTTGGTTTTCTGCTTGCTATCAAGCTTATAGGCCGATGTTACCGTGACCTCTACCCGCTGTTCATGTTCGGCGCGCAGGCGCTCAAACTGATTAGCGATATACGGCAACGCATTAAGCCGACCTTCGTCTGCCAGAGTGTCCAGAAACCGCCGCAGGGCGTCGCCGCCGTCTTCTTCGGGTAACATACCCACTAGCAACTCGGCCTTTTGCTCAGCTTCTAACTTCGGACTGCTCAACAGCCGATGCACATCATTGTGGGTGACGGCTTGGCTCAATAATGCAAGCGCTTTTGACCAGCTATCCAGCGCCTCATGATCACGCGCATATTCAAACGCCGCCTTAGCGTAAGGACGAGCGACGGTCAGTAATTCCGCCATGATTCACCTCCTTACAGTTCGGCAGCAAGCTCATCAAGTAACTTGCGATGGGCTTTCTCGTCGACCGACGCTTCCAAAACTCGCTCAGCGCCAATAATGGCAAGGTGAGAGACTTGGGCACGAAGGTCCTCTTTAGCGCGGTTCACTTCTTGCTCGATCTCGGAACGAGCACTTGCCACCAGGCGCTCACCTTCAGCGCGGGCCTGATCGCGGGCTTCCTCAACGATCTGAGCAGAACGCTTGTTGGCCTGCTCGAGAATTTGAGACGCCTGTTCCTTGCTCTCACGCAGGGTTTGCTCAGCCTTCTCTTGGGCGACTTCGAGATCGCGAGAAGCACGGCTTGCTGCGTCCAGGCCATCAGCAATTTTTTTCTGGCGCTCATGGAGCGCGTTGCTGATCGGAGGCCACACATACTTTATGCAAAACCAGACAAAGATCGCGAAGGCGATCGTCTGTCCGATTAGCGTCATGTTGATATTCACAGGAATGTACCTCTGACAAGTTCGTGGCGACCGGAGTGAAACAAAACCGAGCGGACTAGCGCCCGGTTAGGCGTCATTAACCGGCAACAACGAAGATCAGGTACATTGCGATACCCACACCGATCATCGGTACCGCATCCAACAGACCCGCCATCAGGAAGGTTTTGGTTTGCAGTTGGTCGGCCATTTCCGGCTGACGGGCTGTCGATTCGATCAGTTTGCCACCCAGGATAGCAAAGCCTATGCCCGTACCCAGGGCACCCAGGCCAATCATAATCGAAGCGGCAATGTAGATAAGTTCCATGGTAAAGCTCCTAGTTTTTCACGTTAAAGGTCAAGGGTTGAGGTTAAGGGTTAATGTGTTGCAAGCATTGCTCGGGTTAGTGATGTTCGTGTGCTGCGCTCAGATACACCACAGATAGCACTGTGAAGATGAAAGCTTGTAGTACGACAATCAAAATATGAAAAATGGCCCATGGCACATCCAGCACCCAGATAGCCCAGAATGGCAGCATGGCGATCAAAATAAAGATGACTTCCCCGGCGAACATGTTACCGAATAGACGCATCGCCAAACTAAACGGTTTAACTAGCAAAGCGACAATTTCCAACAATAGATTGAAGGGAATCAACGCCCAATGATTAAACGGGGTGAGTGACAGCTCTTTAGCAAAACCACCGGCACCCTTTACCTTGAAGCTGTAGAAGAGGATCAACCCGAAAACGCCCAATGCCAATCCCAGCGTGGCGTTTACATCGGTAGTGGGTACAATTTTCATGTAGTCCACGCCAAGCTTACTGAACAACACAGGAAAATAGTCGACCGGGATAATCTTTAGAGTATTCATAAAGAGAATCCACACGAACAGTGTCAAGGCGAGGGGAGCGATGATTGGGTTATGCCCTTTGAAGGCTCCACTGATCATGTCCTCGACAAATTCAACCACCATTTCAACAGCATTTTGCAGACCACTAGGTACACCGGTGGTGGCCATTTTCCCCGCTTTGCGGAAAATCCAGATAAACAGCAAACCCATGGCAATCGACCAGCCCATGGTGTCTAGGTGAATCGCCCAAAAGCCCATTTCACTTGCTTCTTCCGCTGAATGGGCAAGCGACCAGCCATTCTCGGGGTGGTTGCCAAAGGTTAAGTTCTGCAAGTGGTGCTGGATATAGTAAGTCGATGAGACTTCGTTTCCTGCGGCCATAGACTTGTCACCTCAATAAGTTGCGCAGTTCTCTAGGCATTAGCCAAGGTGCTAACCAATGCATTAGAACAACCACGACATAAGCACTAAAAAATAAAGCGGGGTTTGAGGGGGGTACGGTAATGAAAACTGCTGCAAACAGTACCACCGTCAAACCAAACTTGCCTGCTTCGGCGCGAAATAGCCTGAGCGCGTTGCGCGACGCGGGGGCGCGCTTCTGGAAAATTGCCATCCGCTGGACAAAAAATACGTGGGGTATAAAAGCCACCAACGCCCCCAACGCCACTGATATTGCGCCGCTACTGTCGATCACTATCAGTGCTAGCAGCGTACCAACTGCTGCAACCAGCAGTTGAGCCACTATTAGCCGAATGACATACGCCTGCCGTCGTAACGTTTCCAATCGCTGCATGTCATTCTGGCCCATTTAAATACGTTCACAGGCATGAACATCCTTGGGCAGCCTGCACAAATCTTGCGCGATTATAGGGAAGGGCTATCACACCTTCAACCGAAGTTGCGCGTATTTCGCGCGTTCAAGCGGTGACTTGCGACCAAAGGTGGAAAAATTAGCCATCTTAACCGGATTATTAATAAGCTTGCTTATTAATAAATAATAAGTCTGCTATTTAATATGTCCCAAGATGCCATCTAGTTCTTCCAAACTGGTATAGCGAATGGTGACTTTACCTTTGCCTTTTTGGCCATGGTCGATGGATACCGGTGCACCAAGTAATTCACCCAGCTGTGTTTCTAAGCGTGTCACGTCAGAGGTTTTGGTCTGGCGCCGTGGCGTCGAAGAGGCTTCAGGCTGATTTTGAACCTTTTTAACTAACGCTTCAGTGGCGCGCACGGTAAGGTCGTTATTGACCACTTCGTGGGCCACTTGGCGTTGCTGAGCGCTATTCAGGGTTAGTAGCGCACGGGCATGCCCCATATCCAGATCACCACGCTCAAGCAGTGTTTGGACCTCGTTGTCCAACGCTAGTAGGCGCAGCAGGTTTGCGACCTGGGTACGTGATTTGCCTACCGCATCTGCCATCTGCTGCTGCGTTAATTCAAATTCATCGCCGAGCCGTTTGAGCGCCATGGCTTCTTCAATAGCATTGAGGTTTTCGCGCTGAATGTTTTCAATCAGCGCCAGCGCCAAGGCCACTTCATCGCTGACCTCGCGGATAACCGCCGGGATGACATCTAATTCAGCGAGTTGAGCTGCCCGCCAGCGGCGCTCGCCGGCCACAATCTCATAGCGGTTTTCGCCGATTGGACGCACAACAATGGGCTGCATAACCCCTTGTGCACGGATAGAGTCGGCTAACTCCTCCAGCGCTTCCGGCTGGATATCGCGACGCGGTTGGTACTTGCCCCGCGTTAACTGGCCAAGCGGTAAACGTTCGAGGCGCTCCTGGCTCTGTGGAGTGGCCGCTTCTGCAGTGGCATCACCCGACGGCGCTGGGGGTGAACCCGCAGCCAATTCAAGGCTGTCGCGGCGGCGGGCACCAGCACCAATCAGAGCATCCAAGCCACGTCCTAGTGCGGGTTTACGCGTCATGGGCATTCCCTCGTGATAAATAGATCAGTCGTCGGTGATTATAGCGCGAGTCGGCGAATTAGCTCTTTTGCTAACACACGGTAGGCCTGGCTGCCGCGAGAGAAGCGCGCATACTGAGTAACCGGCAGACCATGGCTAGGCGCTTCTGCCACTTTAACGTTACGCGGAATCGTGGTTTTTAGCAGCACATCGCCAAAATAGTCACGCAACTGCTTGTCGACCTCACGGGTCAGACTAGTGCGTTTGTCGTACATGGTGCGCAAAATGCCGGAGACGGCTAGATCAGGGTTAATGCTCTGTTTAATCTGCTCGACCGTATCCAACAGTGCCGAGAGGCCTTCCAGTGCGTAAAATTCACACTGCAGCGGAATCAACACGCCATGCGCCGCCGTTAACGCATTCACTGTCAGCATATTAAGCGAAGGCGGACAGTCAATAAGTACCACATCGTATTGCGGTAAAACGCTCGTCAGCGCCGTGGTTAAGCCGCTTTCACGCTGGTCTGAATGCATGAGTTCGACTTCCGCCGCGGTCAAGTCACCGTTGCTGGGTAGCACGTCATATTTCACTGGTGGCTTTCGAACAATCGTTTCGGCAGCACTCGCCTCACCCAACAGGACATCGAGAACGCTTTTTTCCAAGCTGTGCTTGTCGATACCACTGCCCATACTGGCGTGTCCTTGCGGATCAAGATCCACCAAAAGCACTCGACGGTCGAGTCCGGCGAGACTCGCCGCCAAGTTAACGGCTGAGGTGGATTTGCCCACGCCGCCTTTTTGGTTGGTCAGGGCAATGATCTGGCTCACTTACTCAACTCCTTGTGGGGTCAGAATCAACAGCTGTCGCTCGGCCGTCTCGAAAGGAACATTTAGCGTGTGTCTTGCGTGAAGCTGAATGCCGTCCGGCAGGTCGCGTAGTTCATCATTGGCGCCCGGGCCTTTCATCGCCAGCCACTGTCCTTCGTCAGTAGGAAGCTTGCGCGTCAGGTTAACAAAATCCACCAAGCTGGCGAATGCACGCGAAATCACTTGATCAAAGGTGGTGTTAGCGAACTGTTCCACACGCGCTTGAACGGGCGTCACATTGGACAACCCCAATTCCATCACCGCTTGGCGTTGAAAACGCACTTTTTTGCCGTTGCTATCCAATAACGTGACAGATAACTCAGGTTTAAGAATCGCTAATACCAATCCCGGAAGTCCTGGGCCAGCGCCCACATCGAGTAGTTTAGGGCCCATGACGAACGGCAGCACCGCGGCACTGTCGAGTACGTGGCGTGACACCATGTCATTAACATCGCGTACAGCAGTGAGGTTATAAGCCCGGTTCCACTTGTGCAAGAGCGCAAGCAAGCCCAGCAACTGGTCACGCTGATGGGCCGTAACGGGTGTACCTAATGCGCTGAGCCCTTCCTCCAGCCGGATTATCACTGGGCTGGGTATACTGGACAGCAGCGTCGCTATCCCACTCATCCGTTGGCCACCGCAGACGTCGATACCAGCCGACGCTTCTTGAGATGAACCAGCAGGATCGACACGGCGGCGGGGGTAACCCCTGAAATACGCGCGGCATGGGCAAGGGTTTCCGGCCGCGCCTCGCTTAATTTCTGACGAATTTCGTGGGACAAGCCTTCAACCCGCTGGTAATCCAGGTCAGCGGGCAGTGGCATGGCTTCATGCCGCTTAAGCTTGTCGATCTCGTCCTGCTGCCGATCGATGTAGCCTTGATACTTGGCCTGGATCTGGACTTGCTCGGCAACGGCTTCGTCGGTAACCGGTGCTCCTTCCACCCCGGGCAGCGTCGTCAAGGTCGCATAATCCAACTCTGGGCGTTTTAGCAGGTCACTTAACCGATACTCGCGGTTCAACGGTTGGCCTGTGTACTCGGCAACGCTTGCCGCGGCGGCACTTTTCGGCTGTATCCAGATGCTGGCAAGGCGAGCCGTTTCGGCTTCGATCGCCTCACGTTTCTGGCTGAATGCCGACCAGCGTTCATCGTCCACCAACCCGAGTTCACGGCCTTTCTCGGTCAGTCTCAGGTCGGCATTGTCCTCGCGCAGCAACAGGCGGTATTCCGCACGTGACGTGAACATGCGGTAGGGCTCTTTGGTGCCCATGGTAATCAGGTCATCGACCAACACCCCAAGGTAGGCTTCATCGCGCCGTGGATGCCATGAATCCAGTTGCTTGGCACGACGTGCCGCATTCAGACCTGCTAGCAAGCCCTGGGCGCCTGCCTCTTCGTAACCGGTCGTGCCGTTGATCTGACCGGCAAAAAACAGGTTGTGGATAAATTTGGTTTCCAGGGAATGGTACAAATCCCGTGGATCAAAGAAATCATATTCGATCGCATAGCCTGGCCGGGTGATATGTGCGTTTTCCAGCCCTTTGATCGAGCGAACTACCTGAAGCTGTATATCGAACGGCAACGAGGTGGAAATCCCGTTGGGGTAAAGCTCGTGGGTATCCAGACCCTCAGGTTCAATAAATATCTGGTGGCTCGATTTATCGGCAAAGCGATGAACCTTGTCTTCAATCGACGGGCAATAGCGTGGACCGATGCCCTCGATAACGCCGGAATACATCGGTGAACGTTCAAGGTTCGCCATGATGATTTCATGGGTGCGCTCGTTGGTGTGTGCAATATGGCAGCTCATCTGCTCGGGATGCATATCCCTCGAACCCAGGTAAGACATCACGGGTGTTGGTGTGTCGCCGGGCTGCTCTTCAAACTGAGAAAAATCAACGCTTTTGGCGTCAATACGCGGCGGTGTTCCGGTCTTTAGCCGATCAACCCGGAAGGGCAGAGCACGTAGTCGCTCAGCCAGCGCGTTTGACGGTGGATCGCCGGCTCGTCCACCGCGACTTTGATCCAACCCAATGTGAATCACGCCGCCGAGGAATGTGCCCGTCGAGAGCACCACGGATTCTGCATGAAAGCGGATGCCGGTTTCCGTTACGACACCACGAACGGTGTCGTTATCCACAATCAGATCCCCCGCTGCTTGCTGGAAAATCGTTAAATTTGACTGATTTTCCAACATGCCGCGGATAGCCGCTTTGTAGCGAACGCGGTCAGCCTGAGCCCGGGTTGCTCTGACTGCAGGCCCTTTGCGGGCATTCAGGACACGGAACTGGATGCCACCTAAATCCGTGGCAAGCCCCATAGCGCCACCCAATGCATCAATTTCCTTAACCAAATGGCTTTTGCCAATCCCTCCAATGGCCGGATTGCATGACATTTGACCTAGGGTCTCGATGTTGTGAGTTAGCAACAGGGTTTGACAGCCCATACGAGCAGAGGCCAATGCGGCTTCAGTTCCCGCATGGCCACCGCCGATGACAATCACGTCAAAGCGGTCGGGGTAATTCAAGAGACACCTCGTCTTGTGCCTTGGGGCACGAATGAGTTGAGTCGGTGCGCAAGCACCTTAATCCAATAAGGGCGCAAGTATAAACCCCCTGTGGGTAACCGTCAGGTTTTTCCACACCCTGATTCGTTCATCTGTCATTATTAATAACAACATAAATATAAAATAAGAGAAGTTCTGTTAATGTTGTAATTACTAGTGTGGATAAAATCTGTTGATAAACGTTTTAAGTTCCATATTATCAGCTAGTTACGTTGTTGACTTATACATGATTAAACGGCGTACTAACTGAGTAGAAGCGGTGTTCACCCTGTGGATGAAACCTTGTCTTATCCACCGATGTTGCTGTGCACGCTTTGTCCACCGCTACATACCTGGGTTGTTACCGCACCTGTGAACAAATCGGTGGGGATAGCATTAATGCCGCTGAAGCGCTGCATGGTGCAAGGTAGGCAATGATTGTGGTGGGTTATCAAAAAACTTTATCCACAGGCAAAAAAATGGCCTGTGATCATCACAGGCCATTAAATGTTGTCTGTTTAGCAGTGTTTGGGTCGCTCAGTGCTTGAGTACTCGTGCTAAAAAAGACTGTGTGCGTTCGTGCTGGGGTGTATCAAACAGCTGTTCAGGAGGTCCTTGCTCGGTAATTTTGCCCTGATGAATAAACACCACCCGGTCGGCGACTTCACGAGCAAAGCCCATCTCATGAGTGACAATCACCATGGTCATGCCTTCTTTAGCCAGTTCGCGCATGGCATCCAGTACTTCACCAATCATTTCCGGGTCAAGGGCCGAGGTTGGCTCATCAAACAGCATGAGGCGAGGCTCCATAGCCAGGGCACGTGCTAATGCCACGCGCTGCTGCTGGCCGCCTGAAAGCTGGTTAGGGTACTTGTACGCTTGGTCGAAGATGCCGACTCGTTCAAGCAGGCGTTTGGCGGTTTCAACGGCGTCAGACTGGCTCCAGCCGCGTACTTTCATGGGGGCCAGGGTAATGTTGTCGATAACGCTTAAATGAGGGAATAGGTTGAACTGTTGGAACACCATGCCGACTTCGGTGCGGATGGTTTGTAGTGCCTTGCCGCTTTTACCGTTGGGAAGCAGTTCGTTGCCGTCGACCTCAAGCGAACCCGCTTGGAATTCCTCCAACCCATTGATACAGCGAATTAAGGTAGATTTACCTGAGCCACTTGCGCCGATAACGACGACCACTTCGCCTGGCGTAATTTGCATATCGATGTCTTTTAGTACGTGCAGGCTACCAAAGTGCTTATTGAGCTGCTGCATGCGCACAATTTGCTGGGGCTTGTCGTTCATTGTGCGTCTCCTTATTGGCCTACTACGCCTTTGCGCTCAAGCTGGCGCAAGATAATCGAAAGTGTCCAGGTGATAGCGAGGTACATGAGGGCGACCATGAGATAGACCTCCATCGCGGTGAAGGTGCTGGAAATATATACCTGCCCCTGGCGGACCAGTTCGCCAACACCAATGACCGAAAACAGAGATGTGTCTTTGATGCTGATGATGCCTTGGTTGCCTAGCGGAGGGATCATTCGGCGGAGCGCCTGCGGCCATATGACGTAACGAAACGCCTGGGTGCGCGATAAACCAAGCGATAAGGATGCTTCACGCTGGCCGCGTTCGATGGACTGAACACCACCACGCACAATCTCAGAAATATAGGCACCTGAGTTAACGGCAATCGCAGCAATACCGGCCACCAGGGCATTGATGGGGCCGCCAAGAATTTGCGGTAGACCGTAGAAGATAAACAGCACCTGAACCAGTATGGGCGTACCGCGAAACACTTCGACATAGACGATAGCGGGCCAGCGCAGCCAGCGAAACGGGCTGATACGCAGCAGGCCAAAAAAGATGCCGATAAAAAAGCCGATCGCGAGCCCGCCAAAGGAAATCAGCAGGGTATAGGGGATCCCCGGCAACAGATGGGGAATCGAGTTAATGGTGGCTGCCCAATTAAACTCAAAGCTAGGTTCCACGCGCGTTCTCCTGAGAGAATAAAAGACAAACGAACAAGGCCGGGGGCGAGGCCGCCCGGCCCTGATGAAATGGCAAAAATGAGATCAGCGTTAATTAATCATCGCTGGGCGCTTCACCAAACCATTCCTCATAGATCTCGTCATAAGTGCCATCTTCGCGCATTTCAGCCAGCGCTTCGTTGGTGGGTTCTACCCATTCGCTGCCTTTATTGAAGACGATCCCGTACTGCTGTCCTTCATAGAGTGGGCCGACCACTTTGGTACGCCCTTCACCGCGGGTTTGCGAGAAATAAGCCACATTGGGGGCATCATAGAACACAGCATCGACATTACGGCCGAGTAGTGCCATATACATGTCCGAAGTGCCCGGATAGGGGGTAATCTCGGCGTCGTCACCAAATTTATCTTCAAGATAGTCGTAGCTGGTCGAGCCTGTTTTGGTGGCGATGGTCATGCCTTCCAGGTCATCAATGTCTTCAACGTCACTATCGGCGCGAACGATGATCTGCAAACCCGAATCGTAGTAGGGGTCAGAAAAATCGACAATTTCTGACCGCTCTTCGGTGATGGTGATACCGGCAATGGCAATCTCTTGGTTGCCAGTTTGGACCGCTGGAATAATGCCCGAGAAATCCATGGTGGTCAGGTCGACTTCAAAGCCTGCCCGGTCTGCTACTTCGTTGATGATATCAATATCGAAACCGACCATTTCGCCGCTGTCTTCGTCCATCATTTCAAATGGAACGAAGCTGGGGTCAGTGGCGACATTAACGCTCGGTGTTTCTTGCGCGTGGGCAAGGCTTGCGCTGCCTAACGCTAGGGCAAGCGCAGAGATGGGAAGCGTAGTGCGATATAAACGTGATTTCATGAGTTTCCCCGTGATTTATATGGCCCAGCACTGGTAAAGCAGCTGATGCCGCCTCGTCGCCAGTATCTGAGTTTGTTATTGACCATATAACCTTGGCGAGAAACGCCCAAGGCGTCAAGTCACGGGGTGGGATAGCAATAAACGCTGCAAAGATATCGGTCGATTTGTGGGTAACCGCTACACCATAAACGAAGCACCGCAACCACAGGTGGTGGTGGCATTGGGATTTTGTACCCGAAAACGAGCCCCAGCGAGTCCTTCTTCATAGTCGACGGTTGAGCCTACTAGGTATTGATAGGAAAGGGGATCGACGACAAGTGCCGCATCGCCAAATTCGATTACCGTGTCGTCGTCAGCGACGCTATCGGCAAAATCAAAGCCGTATTGGAAGCCCGAACAGCCTCCGCCAGTCACGTAAACACGTAATTTTAGAGTGGAATTGTTTTCTTCTGCCATCAAGGCGTTGATGCGTTTTTGGGCGCTATCGGACAACAATAATGGCGTAGGAACGAAGGATTCTGCGCTGCTCATGGCTACCTCCCGTGAGCGAATGGGGCGGCGAACGTTTAACGTCATGCGCGCCCCGAAGCAAATAGTCTACATAGGCTATGATTATGAGTAATACCTAGCAAAAGGGTCAACTATTACCAGTCACTGTTGACGCTAGGGCATGACGGCCGGGACACTCAGCCCAGTGGCTTCGTCAAAGCCAAACATAAGGTTAAGGTTTTGAACGGCCTGGCCCGAGGCGCCTTTCACCAAATTATCAATCACCGAAAGTATCACGACCGTGTCGCTATTTTCTGGGCGGTGAACCGCTATACGGCACGTATTGATGCCTTTCACGCTGCGCGTTTCCGGATGACTACCGGCAGGCATCACATCGACAAACGGCTCATTGGCGTAACGTTGCTCAAACAGCGACTGAAGATCGCCAGGTTCCTCGCTAAGTGTGGCATAGAGCGTAGCATGAATACCGCGGATCATCGGTGTTAGGTGCGGTACAAATGTCAGTCCCACAGCCCCAGTGTGCATGTCTGTCAGGCCCTGGCGAATTTCTGGCAGGTGGCGGTGCCCAGAGGCGCCGTACGCCTTCATTGATTCGCTGGCTTCCGCTAATAATGAGCCGACCTTGGCGCCACGCCCGGCGCCTGTGACGCCGGACTTGCAGTCGGCAATCAGCCGCCCTGCATCTACCAGGCCGGCCTCTAACAGCGGTAAGTAACCCAGCTGAACGGCGGTGGGGTAGCAGCCTGGGACCGCCACCAGGCGTGCTTTTTTAATCTGATCGCGATGCATTTCAGGCAGCCCATAAACGGCTTCTTCAAGTAAGCCAGGCGCCCCATGGGATTGACCGTACCATTCTGCCCACTCGGCCGCGTCGCGCAGACGAAAATCCGCTGATAGGTCGATAACGCGGGTGCCGTTGTCCAGCAGTTCGCCAGCGAGTGCGTGAGCAACCCCATGTGGCGTTGCAAAAAAAACGGCATCCAAGGCACCTAACTGTTTGGCATTGGGTTCGCTAAACGCAAGTGTGTCGTAATGCCCGCGCAGGTTAGGGTACATATCGCTGACCTTAACGCCTGCTTCTGAACGTGACGTGATAGCGTCTACACTCACATGGGGATGCTGGGCGAGTAGCCGAAGCAATTCAACACCGGTGTAGCCTGTGCCGCCAACAATACCTACCTTAATCACACCTTACTCCTTGCGGATCTCGCTGAGCAGAAAATAAAACGCGCCAATAACCTAAGCATAGGATACCAAGCTGTTTAAGCGTAACCAGCTATGATACACAAGAGTGTATAGACACAAGAGCAAGGAAGGTCGCCAGTGGCGCGTTTTTCTCGGTCCGATTTCACCCTAGATAGTTTCCGGCGTCAGTTGGCAAATGTCGATGCGTTGCCACAGCTGTGTGTGTTGGGGCTGGTCTCAGGTGCGATTACCGGGGCGTTAATGGTCGTCTTTCGGCTGCTGCTCTCGGCCGGGGCACTGCTTTATATGCCCCAAGGTGACCCAGAAGCCTTTGAGTCGCTATCGCCATGGGTGCGTGCTTCTTTGCCTTTTCTCGCCGTTTGTTTGATCGGTACCTTGCTTTACCGCCAAAAAGCCACTGCCCGCAAGCTGGGTGTTAGCCATGTCATTGAGCGCTTAACCTACCATCAAGGCCGTTTTCCGTTACGTAATTGGCTTAATCAGTGGTGGGTAGGGGTCGTAGCGGTGTTAGGCGGGCTGTCAGCCGGGCGAGAGGGACCCGCCATCCATCTGGGGGCAGCCGCCTCGAGCGGCCTCGGCCAGCGTCTGCGCTTGCCCAACAACAGTTTACGGGTATTAGTGGCCTGTGGCACAGCCGCGGGTATTTCGGCCTCATTTAATACCCCGATTGCAGGGGTCATCTTCGCCATGGAAGTGGTGATGATGGAGTACACGCTAATGAGTTTCATGCCGGTCATTTTGGCGTCTATGATGGGCGCGCTCGTGGCCCAAATGGTATATGGCAACGAACCAGCGTTTCACATTCCCGACGTTGCGCTCGGGTCGCTAATGAACCTTCCTTGGGTGGTCATGACGGGGGTATTCATTGGTTTGTTGGCCGGTGGGTTTATTCATTTATCGCGTTTGCAACGCCTACAGCAATGGCCTCTTTGGTGGCGATTGAGCGTGGTAGCGATGATGACAGGCCTAGCTGCCTTCTGGTTTCCTGAAGTTCAAGGCATTGGCTACGACAGTGTGGCAGCCGCGCTCAATAATCAGTTAGCCGTCCAGGTGCTGGTAGCGCTGGTGCTGGTGAAACTGGTGATTACCGCCTTAACGGTAGCCGGCGGTATACCCATTGGGATTATTGGCCCGGTATTGGTGGTGGGGGCCGCTGCCGGGGCCTTGAGTGGCTTGCTGGGAGGGTGGATATGGGAGTCGAGAGCGGCTGACCCCGGGGTGTATGCGATGTTGGGGATGGCGGCGATGATGGGAGCCGTCCTGCAAGCGCCGCTGGCGGCGCTAATGGCGCTGCTAGAGTTAACCCATACGCCGGGTATTATGTTGCCGGGAATGTTGGTGGTGGTGGTCGCGTGCTTAACGTCGCGTCAATTAACGGGTTGTGAAGGATTTTTCATCACTAGCGTGCGCAATGGCTTGCACCCGTTGCAGCAGCCGCTGATGCAAGCGTTATCGAGGGTGTCGGTGCCGGCAGTGATGGAACGTCATTTGGTGCGCACCACGCGGATGATAACGCCGGATCAAGCGCGTCGTTTACTGGAAAATAACCCGGTGTGGTTGGTGATTGAGCGCTCGAGTGACGATAAGCCAGTACTCGGACTGAAAGCCGCCGAGCTTGCGCGCTGGATGATCGAACAGGACGAAACGCTAGGCGGCAACGCGTCCCCAGAAGAGTTGATTGATTTGTTGGAAATACCCGGCCAGCGTCTAGAAATGGCGCCTATCGCCTTACAAGCAACCCTATCCGAAGCTTTTTTGACATTGCAAAATGACGCCTTGGGGGCGCTTTATGTGGTTCACGGTAATCGGCCGAAACAGCAGCGTATTTCAGGTATCATCACACGGGGTGCTATCGAGCGTTATTACCATTACAGCGATCCTCGTGACAGCGATTCACCTTACAAAAAGCCTTCAGCCTAAGGAGTGACAATGTACTTATGGATCAAAGCGATTCACCTAATCGCGATGGTAACCTGGTTTGCCGCCATGTTTTATTTACCTAGGCTGTTTGTTTACCACGCCCAGGCACGCGATACCGGTGATCAACAGGCGATGGCTTATTTCACCACCATGGAGCGTAAGCTTTATCGTGGCATCATGATGCCGTCGATGATTGCCGTGCTGATTTTCGGGGGCTGGCTGCTGTATCTGGCCCCCGCCTGGCTCAGCCAGGGGTGGATGCATGCAAAGCTGCTACTGATCGCGTTGTTGATTGCCTATCATCATGTCTGCTTAATTTATTTTAAGCAGTTTAGCCAAGCACGCTGCAGCAAAAGCCATGTGTTTTTCCGTTGGTTTAACGAGTTACCGGTGATTGGTCTGATCGGGATTATCGTACTGGCGGTAGTGAAACCGTTCTGATGCGCCGACCATTACCCCCTGTTGTATTAGTGCTGGCGGGACATGATCCTACTGGTGGTGCTGGGCTTATAGCCGATAGTGAGTCAATCGCTGCCTGCGGAGGATGGGCAGTGACCATCCCCACGGCGCTGACGGTGCAAAATTGCCATAACGTGGTGCGCGTAGTGCCCACGGATGCCCATTTGATGGGCCAAATGGCGGATGAGATAGCGACCATGCCAATAGCGGCGATCAAGCTGGGCTTAATTAGCAATGAGGCAACGCTTAATGCCGCCATTACGATCATTCGGCGATTTCCCGGTGTGCCGGTAGTGGCCGACCCGGTATTAAAAGCGGGTGGAGGCGCTGAACTCTCGACCCTTGAATTGCGTCAGCAGTACCGTGAGCGGCTGCTTCCATTGGTGGATATATTGACGCCAAACCGTGCTGAGTTGGCAATGCTCACCCCTGAGAGTCAAGCAGCGGATGACGATACAGCGCGGGCAGTGGCGCTACTATCGTTAGGCTGTCAAGCGGTGCTGGTGTCGGCAACCGATGATCCGTTACCCGGCAATGACCAGCAGGTGTTACTGACGCTGCACTCACCGGATAACACTCGGCAATGGCAATGGCCGCGCTTACCCGAGCAGTTTCACGGTTCGGGATGCACGCTGGCTTCTGCCATCGCTGCCCGCCTGGCTGTAGGTGAGCGCTTACTTACTGCCTGTGAGCAGGCTCAGCACTATACCTGGCAAAGCTTGTCACAAGGTTATGAACCGACAAGCGGGCAGTTTTTACCCAATCGTTCCCCGCGCGCTTCACGTTTTTAATTTGATGACGCCACGCGATTAATGACGCAATTAATGAAGAGGACGCCATGACGACTTCTGCTGAACTATTTGAACTTGCCAGCCGCCATATCCCTGGTGGCGTTAACTCTCCTGTGCGGGCTTTTAAAGGATTGCATCGTCCGCCGGTGTTTATGGAGCGTGCGCAAGGCGCCTATTTATTTGATGTAGAAGGCAACCGTTACGTCGACTACGTCGGTTCTTGGGGACCGATGATTACCGGTCACGCCGATCAGGATGTGCTGGCAGCGGTTCGTGCCCGGCTGGATAACGGGCTGTCGTTCGGTACTCCTACGGCGGTTGAAACCACCATGGCGGAGCTGATTTGCGAGATAATTCCCTCGATGGAAATGGTTCGCATGACGAGCTCTGGTACCGAAGCGACGATGTCGGCGATTCGCCTGGCGCGTGGCGCCACTGGGCGCGATAAAATCGTTAAGTTTGAAGGTAACTATCACGGTCATTCTGATTCGCTGCTGGTAAAAGCCGGGTCCGGAGCGCTTACTCACGGTGAACCCAGTTCACCGGGCGTACCGGCTTCACTGGCCGAGCACACTATTACCTTGTCGTATAACGATCCAGAAGGTGTAGAGGCATGCTTTGACGAAATAGGCGATGAAATTGCCTGTATTATCGTCGAGCCGGTGGCTGGCAATATGAATTGCATTCCGCCGCAGCCGGGTTTTCTTGAAACCCTGCGCCGGGTGTGTAACGAACACGATAGCGTGCTGATTTTTGATGAAGTGATGACCGGTTTTCGTGTGGCGCTCGGCGGTGCCCAGGCGCATTATGGCGTGACCCCCGATCTTACTTGCCTTGGTAAGATTGTGGGTGGCGGTATGCCGGTGGGCGCCTTCGGTGGCAAACGCGAAATTATGCAAAATATTTCGCCGATGGGACCGATCTATCAGGCGGGCACCCTCTCAGGCAATCCGCTAGCCATGGCCGCCGGTGTTGCGCTGTTGACCAAGCTTCAGGTACCCGGTTTCCATGATGCCTTGGCACAGCGGGTAGAAACGCTCTGCAGCGGCTTACAAGAACGCGCCAATGCCGCCAACGTGCCGATGATGACGCAGTCGGCCGGTGGTATGTTTGGGATATTTTTTACCGGACAACGCCGTGTGGATAACTTCGCCCAGGCCACCGCCTGTGATCCAGAAGCGTTTAGGCGCTTCTTTGGCGCGATGCTGGATCAAGGGGTGTACCTAGCCCCATCGGCGTTCGAAGCCGGGTTTATGTCCAGTGCCCACACGCCGGAAGATATCCAACGAACCCTGGATGCCGCTGAGAAAGCATTTTCTTACATGTAACAGCAAGTAACCAAAATCCCACTATACTCAAAGAGCCGCTGATAACCAGCGGCTCTTTGCGTCGTGGGAGCCATTATGAAACAACGCTGGATGTGGCTAAGTGCCACGCTATTGGCAACGGGGTTAGCCGTCCTGCCGCTAAGCGCGCAATCGCAAAAGGAGCCATCGATGAATCCGATCCGAATTACCATGGAAGGCACGGAAGGCGCTGCGTTTTCCGCCCATTGGAAAGTGACACACGAGGGCGAAACCACAGAACATATTGAGGAAAATGGCACGGTACCGGCGGAGTTTAGCTTTGAAGGTAGTGCGCTGGAAGGAACCGTGACGCTACTGAGTGACGGCGAGCGCCTAGAGGTTGATATTCAAAAAGGCACTAACCGCTCGCGCTCTTCTACCCAAGGTAAGGGCGGTACGTTAACGGTTTCGATCCGCTAACAAAAAACCGCCCCTGAAAAGGGGCGGTTTATGCCGACAGAGCGTTACGAACGCTTAGTTGGCTTGATTAACATTGTTGTAGTTGCCATTACCGGTAGTGCGGATCTGCGAGAAGTTTTGCTGAGAGGCTACGCCTGCGTCACCACTTTGGTTTACGTAACTGGTGTTACCGTTACCCTGATAACGAACAAAGGAATCATGTCCGTAGCCATCCTGGGTGACAGCGGTGTAGTTCCAGTCGCCTAGCGAGATAATATCGCTATCCAGCTCATCACCGGTTTGTGTAGTATAGGTTTTGTTGAAGTTGCCTTCAGACTTCACGAAGCTATCGTTCAGGTCGCCATCCTGGACGACACTTGATTTGTTCATAAAGCCATCCTGATCTACCCAAGAGTCATTGCGGTAGCCATCTTGGTCAACATTAGCGTAGTTAACGGCTGCACCCCAGAAACCACCTTCCTGATTGATAATGGAGTCGTTTTCTTCGCCTAGTTGTGCCACATCTGCGCGGTTGCCATTATCAGCTTGTTCAATTAGCGAAGAGTTTTCCCCGGGGCCAGAAGTACCAACCACATCGTCTTGTGTGACGTTGGCAGTGTTGTCATCACCGTTTTGTTCGATGCGTGAAATCTGCGTACCCCACTGAGTTACATCGGTGTTGTTGTAATCACCTTCCTGATCGATGTAAGAGTCGTTGCCTAAACCGCTGCCGTCATAAGCAGCGCCTGCCATTCCATCGATCGCTGCACGTGAGCCATCGAATTCAGAAGCTGGCTCAGTCTGTGCTAGTGCAGAGGCGCTCATGGCAAGAGCGATAGCAGCGGCGATAGCAGTCATTTGAGTTTTCATGGTGTTTCCCCTTTACGATATACTTGCTTTAGTTATTACTGAGGCAACCTGTGTTGCTCAGTAGGTTTCGACGGTGACTGGGCGTGCATTACCCGAATAAGCTTTTTGCTCAACGTTAATGCTTCGGTAGCCACTCCCCGATTGTGAAATCTGGATATCACTTCTACTGCCTGACTGAGAAACATACGCTTTGAGTTCGCGCTGTCTTCCTGCTTGGCTAATACTGGCTTCGTGTTCATTGCCTTTCTGTAAAATCACGCCAAAGTTATTACCACCTGTCTGGTTAATAGTGGCATTATTAAAATTGCCCACTTGGCGAATATTTGAAAAATTACCGCGTTGATAACTGGCAGAGTAAGACTGATTAACGTCAGCACTATTGTTATTACCGACTTGATCAATAATGCTGTAGTTACCCCGGTAATTATCGGTATCGACTTGATTAAAAAACTGTTCGATTCGATTATCGCCAGCATTAACTGATGTGGAGGTAAGTAAGGTGGCGGCCAATAATGTGACCAACCACATCTGGTGCTTGGCTGGGAAGAGCCGCATTGGTGCTCCATTGGCGCGCTGCCGATTCATGATGAAATCCTCTGAAACATTTTGTATCTGAATGTATTTCATGTGTTGAGTTTGGACTATTTAACGGTTTTCGCTATCGTAAGATTTATGGTTTGTAGAACTATTTTTTTACTTATAACCGTCTATTTTGGGATGACGTTTCTAATGCTTTTATGAGTGATCTCATGCTTTTATTAAAAAAGGCCACCCATTTACTGGGTAGCCTTATTTTTGTGCCTAAGTTTAATAGTTTAGTTTTTTAATGCTTAAGCATTTAATTTATAATTGAGGAATAGGCGCACTTAAGTAATCGGACAGGATGGTATCCTCAAAATCGACATCATCGCTGAGGTTCCAAAGGTTGTTTTCTACTCCTCGTGCCACCAAATGAATAACCGCAGATTCAATGGAAGACATCACCGCCATTTGCACAGGTTCGTTGGTGGTAACGACGTCACCCCATCTTCAGTAGCACCCGGGTTTAGAGTCAGAAATAACTTTATCGTGTTTTACCACCAGTTGCTCGGCATAGGCTGACGGTGTCAGCCCTCCAAGACTCTTCTTCGGTCTTTCTTCGTTGTACTCCCGCCGCCATGCCTCGATGACAGCCTGGGCGTGTTGAAGGCTGGTGAACCAATGCTCATTTAGGCATTCATCTCGAAAGCGCCCATTGAACGATTCGATGTAGGCGTTTTGGTTGGGTTTTCCAGGTTCGATTAAAAACAGGGCAACGCCACGTAGATGCGCCCATGACAGCATGGCGCGCCCACAGAACTCCTTTCCATTATCCGTACGAATGGCGCTCGGTAGGCCACGTTGTAGGGCCAGGTGATCCAGAATACGTGTTAAAAACAGTCCGCTAATGGCACGTTCAGGCACGATCGCCACGGCTTCATGGGTGGCGTCATCGACAACCGTGAGGCTCTTTATCACTCGTCCGTCTGCCGTCCGGTCAAACACAAAATCCATTGACCAGACCTGATTGGCAGCCCCAGGGCGACCAAGTGGCTTTCGCTCAGACATGGGAACCTTCTTGCGCTTGCGACGCTTCACCTGCAAGCGAGCTTCCGCATACAGACGCTCAACACGCTTGTGATTGACCGGTTCTCCGGCCTGACGCAGCTTCAGGTAGATCATGCCAGCGCCATAGCGGCGATGCCGGTGTGCCAAGGCAACAATGCGTTCACGCAATGTCTCATTGCGGTCAGGGGCCGGCTGGTAGCGCAATGCACTGGCACTCATACGAATGACACGGAGCGCTCTGCGCTCACTCAGGCCACGTGACACCATAAAGCGCACCACGTCTCGGCGTGCCGGGGCGCTCACCACTTTTTTCTCAGCGCCTCGCGAGTGACCTCCATTTCCAGTAGCGACTCTGCGAGCAGCTTTTTCAAGCGTCCATTTTCGGCTTCGAGTTCTTTGAGTCGCTTGGCATCGGGGACGCTCATGCCGCCAAACTTGCTCCGCCATAGATAGTAACTGGCTTCTGAGAAACCGTGCCGACGGCATAGCTCTTTGATGGGCAGTCCCGCTTCGGCTTCGGCCAAGAAGCCAATGATCTGTTCTTCGCTGAAACGCTTCTTCATGTCCAATCTCCTTACCCATAGGATCGGACTCTAAAGTGTAGCGCTACTCAATCAGGGGGTGACGTCGGTAATACCAGCTTCTGCTTCTAATAAGCGTCGGAAATCGATAAACCGATACACGCCAGCACGTAATTCTTTCGAATAGATAGTTTTTGTCGTTGTCACATTGGCAAGCACTTCACCCGTAGAAATTTCTACCGCGCGCAAGTTAACCGTTACTTGGTCAACCTGATACTCTCCCGATGCCCCAATCCCAAAATATTCTGCACCCGCACCGCCGGTCCTAACGTTGGATTCGTAGGCAATAATGCCGCCTTCCAGCATGACGGAAGCCGCACGTAATGAGGGGAGCGTGTCGGGTTGATTAAAGCGCTCAAATTCAGCGCGAATAATTCGCCGTTCCGTTAACAAGTTTTGCAGCCCCACCCGCTCAAGCGGGATAAACCAGCCTGAATCGGCTAGAGCACCCGTTAGCATCGCGGCCGCGCCTTGCGTCACTGCCGTCGAGAAGGTGCTGGCGGGAGCAGGCCGATACTGACCGGTTTGATCACGGAAGTCGTATACCGAGACAAAAATTTTGCCCGCTGGCGGCGGTAGCGATACGAGATCTTGGTACGTGGCACCGCGCGGCGTTAAGGTGGCCTCGGTTCCCTCAAGGTTCTCTGAATTGGCAACCATTCCCGCGCAGCCGCTGAGCAAACCCGCTATTAAAAAAGTAGCTATAATCTTCATGATGATCCCCTGACTTATCCACCATTTATGATGTTTGGTTTTTTAGTTCGTACTGTTTTGGTTCGATAGTTGGGCTATCTCATGGATTAAATAAGCCGCCGACACTGATATTGGTTTCATCCCCTGTCAGCTTGTCGATTACGCGTACGACGAGCTGGCCGCCTTCATCACGCACCACAACGCTGAATTCGTCGCTATCAAAGCCGCCTTCGCCGATATCTCCCGATCCCACGTCGGTCAATAGCTGTGAAATCAAACGGCTCTCCAGGCTTTGAATTAGCCGGTCGGTGGAGGAGAGTCGATCGACGTCACGTGAGTCTGGATCAGAATTGGTATCCTGGGATTGAGCCTTGTTGAGCATGTAACTGCCCATAAAAGGATCGCCCCCAAAGGAGGGATTCAAAGGTTCATAAATCATTTCCCCGGCGTGAGCTTGAAAGGTTAATAGACCGGCCAGTAGGGCTGAGCCTAAACCCACGGTGTGCATTAGGTTAGTTTTCATTATGGTAACTCCTCTCTTCCTAAGTCTTTGTCGGAAGATAGCGCTGAGTTCAGTTGTTGACGCAGTAGTGCTTCTTCCACGATTTGTACGGCTTCCCCCGCCGCTCGGTCGGCCTCACTGATCCTTGGGGAGAGCTGGGTACGGAAATGCATCTGGTTGCCTTCCATGATCCACACCTGGCTGCCCCAACGAGCATCGGGCCGCTCTTGAATGGTGATGGTGGCATTGGCAATGATCATGTTATCCATGGCGCGTTGGCTGAAGGCACGATAGAAGGTTTTGCCCGCCATCGTGATGGTACGGTCAACCATAACGCCGGTGAGTTCGCTGCCCCCTTGTGAAGGTTGCTCAACTTCTGCCCCATCGGGGCCTGAAAGCTGGTTAATGGCATCGATAGCTTCTTGCTCATCGGCGATAGCGGCTTGCCCATCGTCAGTAGGAGATACCGGCTCTGTCATTTCTTCGGCATAGGCGGGAAACGTGCTTCCCCAGAGCAGGAAGTAACACAGAATGACGGGCTTATAGCGCAGTGCTTTCATAGTAAAACCCCTTTGCGATGCGCTAACGGTGACGCTGCAAGCTTCTTGCGGTTTCAATATTCGGCAAAATGGGGCCCAAGTTTTGATGGATCCAATTCAGCGCCTGGATACGGTTATGGACGTTGATTTTGCGGAAAATGTTGTAAAGGTGAGACTTTACGGTGTGTTCGCTAAGAAACAGCTTTTCGGCAATTTGATGGTTAGACGCCCCGGCACTCAGCAGCGAGATGATTTCCATTTCTCGGTTAGTGAGCCCGCAGGCGGGGCGGAAGGCGTTGTTTTGATATTTACGATAAAACAGAATCAACCGTGTCATTAGCTCGCGGGACATCCATAGCTCGCCCTCGAGCAGTGCATGAATTCCCTTACAAATGACATCCAGACTCTCGTGGCGATAGAACACCCCTTTCAACTGTGCGCATGACAAGGCTTCAAGCGCATGATCCATATCGCGGATGTTAAACGCGGCCAAGGGTGTGTTGCTGAGCGCCTCGGGCAGTTGGTGTTGCCAGTCTGGAAGGGTATCAACGCTGATATGATCGCTGTCGATTAGCATCAAGGTGCTACCTGCCGTCGGTGCGGTGGCCCGTTCATGGGGCGACTGAATATGCACATGACACTCGGTATGAGTCCCTAGATATTCCGCAAATAGTTGTGATTGTGGGCTTTTTTCGGTAACGACGAATACCGTATTGGTAGCCTTTTCCTGCGGCATTGGAGGACCCTCGTAGAAAAAACGATTGAGCAGGTAGCCATTCAAGTGTTGTCTATTAGTTTTTAAATGTAAACGTATGTTACTAGAAAATCATCAAATAATATGACACATATTGCTTTTTCTATAATAAGTATTTGAATATTAAAGGTTATTATTTTTCTAATACTTTTGACGTTTTTTAAAAAACTACATCACGTTACATTATGATTGCTTTTGTCGAGCCTGGGGCATGCGTAAACTGGTTCTCCACCTTAGGAGGTCGCCGGATGACCAGTACGCAAACGCTTGTGCTTGCCAGCGGCAACGTTGGTAAATTGAAAGAATTCAATGAATTATTAGCGCCACTTGGCTTTGATGTGCGTCCCCAAGCCGATTTTGGTGTCCATGACGTAGCAGAAACGGGGGTGACGTTTGTTGAGAACGCGCTTATTAAAGCCCGCGAAGCGAGCCGACAAAGTGGGTTACCTGCCTTAGCCGATGACTCAGGCCTGGAGGTTGATGCGTTGCAGGGCGCGCCGGGCATCTATTCCGCACGTTATGCCGGAGAGCCCAAAAGCGACCAGCGAAATAACGCCAAGTTGATTGAGGCGTTACAAAGCTACCCAGAAGGCCAGCGAACAGCGCGCTACTGGTGTGTGCTGGTTTACTTACGCCACTCCCAGGATCCGGTGCCCGTTATTGTGCAGCGCAGCTGGGAAGGGGAGGTCCTGGCGCTTCCGCGCGGTGAAGGCGGCTTTGGTTACGATCCACTATTTTGGCTTCCTGATCAGGGAATGAGCGTCGCTGAATTACCCAGTGAAACGAAAAATCGCTTGAGCCATCGTGGGCGTGCCCTGGCCGGGCTCGTCGAGGTATTGAAGGTGGCCCATGGCTGAGCCATTGCCGCCGCTTTCGCTGTATATCCATACGCCCTGGTGCGTACGCAAATGCCCTTATTGTGACTTTAACTCCCACGAGCCCCAGGCCAACGAGCTGCCCGAAGCGGCTTACCTAAAGGCGTTATTACAGGATATTGATGGCGATCTTGACCTTGCGGCTGGCCGAACGATTCAGAGCATTTTTATTGGCGGTGGAACGCCAAGCCTACTTTCACCAGGCTTTTATAAGAGCCTTTTAGGCGAAGTGAATGCTCGCTTACCATTTTCGGATGCGATTGAAATTACGCTTGAGGCTAATCCAGGTACGACCGAGCAGAGCCGCTTTACTGGCTATCGAGATGCCGGTATCAATCGGCTATCGCTCGGGGTGCAGAGTTTTCATTCGGATCAACTAAAAGCACTGGGGCGAATACACAGTGGTGAAGAGGCTATCCAGGCCGTCAGCCAGGCGCGTCAGGCGGGGGTTGATAACATCAATATTGATTTGATGCATGGCCTGCCGGCGCAAACCCCGCAACTGGCGATGGCGGATATCGAGCAAGCCCTAGCGTTATCACCTGAGCACCTTTCCTGGTATCAACTGACCCTGGAGCCGAATACGGCGTTTTATGTTCACCCACCTACACTACCCCAAGAAGAAACCCTTTGGGATATTCAGGACCAGGGGCACCTACGTTTGGAGCAGGCGGGTTTACAGCGCTACGAAATTTCCGCCTATGCGAGGCCTGATCGACAGAGCCAGCATAATCTCAATTATTGGCAATTTGGTGATTACCTAGGAATTGGCGCGGGTGCTCATGGCAAGCTGAGTCGCATTGATTTGCAGGGGCAGTGGCACATTGAACGGCGCTGGAAAACGCGTCAGCCAGACGCCTATTTAAGGCGGGTGAATGATCCGCGTGGTTTTATCGCGGGCAAGCAGTCTATTGCCCAAAGTGAATTGCCCTTGGAGTTTGCTATGAATGCCTTGCGTTTAATCCAAGGTACTCCTATTTCGCTATGGTCGGCGCATACTGGACTGTCGGAAAATGTGTTATTGGCGCGTTTACACAATGCCGAGAAAAAAGGACTTTTGATGGAAATGCCTAAAAGGCTACAAGCTTCGCCTCAAGGTCTATTATTCTTGAACGAATTGCTGGCATTAGTCAGCGATGAGTAATTTCATAATATGCCAAGAAGACGTTAAGGAGTGAGCAATGCGTATTTCTCGACTACTGACCCCGTTAGTGGCCGTCGTGTTTGTTGCCGGTTGTGCAACCTCGAACCCCTCTGGCGGTGGTGAAACACAGCGCTCTAAAACGGCTACCGGCACAGGTATTGGTGCGGCGGTAGGTGCGATTGCCGGTGCGCTGTCAGGTGATGGTAGCAGTAGCCGCCGTGACCGCGCCGTGATTGGTGCTGCGGCAGGTGCCGCTGCCGGTGCCGGCATCGGTGCCTATATGGACCGCCAAGAGCAGCAACTGCGTGAAAACCTTGAAGGCTCGCGTATTGAAATCGATCGCCAGGGCGATGACATTGTATTAAACATGCCTAGCAGTGTGACCTTCGACGTTGATTCTAGTGAGCTAACCAGCGAAGCGCGCAGCTCTCTCAATGAGGTAGCCAGCGTGGTCAGCGAATATGCCGATACCCGTATCAATATCGCTGGCCATACCGACAGTACCGGTGAAGATGCGTATAACCAGCGTCTGTCTGAGCGTCGGGCCGAGTCGGTAGGCGGCTACCTAAGCCAGAATGGCGTATCGTCGTCGCGTTTAAACACCCGCGGCTACGGTGAATCACAGCCGGTGGCCAGTAACGATAACGAGGACGGGCGCAGCCAAAACCGCCGCGTTGAAATTACCTTAACGCCCACCGGGGAAGGCGAAAGCCAAGGCTAAGCAATGACCTTGTCGTGAAGCCTCCCCAATGCCCGCTATGCTGATGTAGCGGGTTTTTTTATGAGTTGTAGAACTATCATGTTGTCATATCAACACGCGTATCACGCAGGCAATTTTGCCGACGTACATAAACATTTAACGTTGTTTGCGACCACTGAATACTTGCTACGTAAGCCCTCGCCGGTGACCTATATCGACACCCATGCGGGTCGCGGGTTTTATCCGTTGTCGAGTAAAGAAACCCAGCGGCTAAAGGAGTATCGCGATGGCGTATGGCCTCTTTGGGAAGCTGCCGAGTCGGTGTCCGATCCTTTGCTATGCGGGTGGCTGGCCGCTTTAACCCGAGCACAGCGTCAACCAGTCGAGTTGATGCATTATCCGGGTTCACCCTGGTGGATCGGCCAAGCACTGCGCCCTAAGGAGCGGCTGTACGGATTCGAGCTGCACCCTGGTGAGCATCAACATTTAGACGACCAGGCACTACCGGAAGGTGTAGAGCGTATTCATGGCGATGGCCTAGAGGGACTGCGCCAACGGCTACCCGTTTCAACGCCTCGGGTATGTATATTGATTGATCCAAGCTACGAACGAAAAGACGAGTATCTGGAAGTGGCGGATACCCTTGGCGTGGCGCTTTCAAAAGCGCGTCATGCAGTGGTCTTAATTTGGTATCCATTACTGCCGGCCGGCCATCACCAGGTATTATTGGAAGGGCTTCAGCGCAGCGGCATCCGCAAAATTTGGCGCAGCGAATTACGCCTGCGAGCGGCAGGTGCCCATGAGCACGGCATGTACGGTAGCGGGATGTTAGTGATTAATCCGCCTTGGGGGCTGGATGAGCGTCTAGCGGGGGCCATGGCGCAGTTGACCCCACTGTTAGGAGAGCAAAGCGACTATCGTGCTGAATGGTTGGTTGGGGAGTAGGTCTCTCGGCGTGTAAACCATCTACTTGCCGATGCAGAAGCTACCAAAAATCTCACCCAGCAAATCGTCGGCGCTGAATTCGCCGGTGATCTCGCCAAGGGCCTGTTGAGCGTCGCGTAGATCTTCCGCCAACAACTCACCTGCACCGTTACCCTCGAGCTGGTGGCGGCCGGTGTCTAGCGCCCTCATTGCCCGGTCAAGGGCGTCTAGGTGGCGACGACGTGCTGAAAAACGGCCTTCCGTGGTAGCCGCAAAGCCCATGATCTCTTTCAGGTGTGTTTTTAAATTATCCACACCCCTTCCGGTTTTTGCTGAGAGACGCACCGTGGGGGGAGTTGTGGATAAGTCGATGCCCGCTTGCTCGGCGCTTGCATCGATTTTATTACGCACCAGCGTGAGGCGTTGCTGGTCTGGGAGCCGGGCAACAAACTCGGGCCAGATCGCCATGGGGTCGGTTTCGTCGGTGGTGGACGCATCCACCAGTAGAAGCACTCGGTCGGCGCGTTCGATCTCTGACCAGGCCCGGGCAACGCCTATCTGTTCCACCGCATCAGGGGTATCGCGTAAGCCTGCGGTATCAATCACGTGTAAAGGCATTCCGTCGATATGAATATGTTCGCGCAGCACATCCCGCGTGGTGCCTGCAATATCGGTCACAATGGCGGTGTCTTGCTCGGTCAGCGCGTTAAGCAAGCTCGACTTACCCGCATTGGGGCGCCCCGCGATGACGACGCTCATCCCTTCGCGCATCAACGCCCCTTGCCCTGCGGCCGCTCGTACGTCTGTAAGATCAAGGCTCACGCTGTCCAATAAGCTAGCCACATGGCCATCGGCAAGAAAGTCGATTTCCTCTTCGGGAAAATCAATCGCTGCCTCAACGTATACGCGTAGCTCAATGAGCCGCTGTACCAATCCAGATACCCGATTGGAAAACTCGCCCTGAAGCGAGCGTACGGCATTTTCGGCCGCCGAACGGGAGGTGGCATCGATCAGATCAGCAATCGCCTCGGCCTGGGCAAGATCAAGCTTGTCATTTAGGAAAGCCCGTTCGGAAAACTCGCCTGGCTTTGCTAGGCGTGCGCCCAACTGAACGCAGCGTTCAAGCAGCATATCCATGATCACTGGTCCGCCGTGCCCATGGAGCTCCAATACGTCTTCACCGGTGAACGAGTGAGGGTCGGGAAACAGTAACGCGATCCCCTCATCGATGTTGCTTTCAGCACCCATAAAAGCGCCGTAGTGTGCGTAGCGGGGGGCAGGGCAGAGACCTAGTATAGCGGTGGCGATTTCGCGGCAGGCCGGGCCAGAAACACGGATAATACCGACGCCACCACGACCGGGCGGGGTAGCCAAGGCGGCGATAGTGTCTTGGGTATAGAGTCGGTCAGCCATGAGGTTTCTCGCTGAAAAAAAGCTAGTTTGAGTTTTTCATCCCTAAAACGCCAGACCCCCGCAAAGGCGGGGGTCTGGGTGTCTTCTAGTATCGGCTTATTTTTTGGTTTTCATGCCTTTGCCAATACTTGGGTCCTGCTCGATTTTGCGCGTAATAAAGTACTGCTGCGCCACCGAGATGATGTTGTTGACCACCCAGTAAATAACCAGACCGGCCGGGAACCATAGGAAGAAGAACGTAAAGATGATGGGTAGCATCTTCATGATCTTCGCCTGCATGGGATCGGGCGGTGTAGGGTTCAACTGTTGCTGCACGAACATCGAGATGCCCATCAGAATCGGCAGGATGAAGTACGGGTCTTTCACCGACAGATCCTGTACCCAGAACATGAAGGGTGCGTGTCGCAGCTCAACGGACTCCAACAACATCCAGTAAAGCGCGATAAAGACCGGCATTTGTACCAAAATCGGCAAACAGCCACCCAGAGGATTGATCTTTTCCTTCTGGTAGAACTTCATCATCTCTTGAGACATTTTTTGGCGATCATCGCCGTACATCTCTTTGAGACGCTGCATCTCAGGGCCGAGCTTGCGCATCCGAGCCATCGACTTGTAAGCCTTGGCGGAGAGCGGGAACAGCAGGGTTTTGACCAACACAGTCAGCAGTACAATTGACCAGCCCCAGTTGCCGACGATGTCGTGGATCTTGTCTAGTAACCAAAATAGCGGATTGGCCAGGAACCACAGCCAGCCATAATCCACGGTTAGGCGCAGATTAGGCGCTACTTGCTCGAGGTGATCCTGAATCTTGGGTCCCATGTAGAGCGTGGCACCCAAAGAAGCCTCTTCTTCTGCCGCTAATTCACTAGTGGGGCCTGCAAAGGCAACAACGTTGCGATCGCGCGAATCCGTTGAGACGTAGTAGAGATTTTGCTGATCCTGAGCCGGTGCCCAAGCCGAGACAAAGTAATGTTGGATAATCGCCATCCAACCGCCTTGCGCCTCTTTATTGTTGAAGTTGCCGCCTTGGATATCATCAAAATCAATTTTTTCGTAGCGCTCATCTGGGGTTGAATACGCAGCGCCAAGGTAGGAGTTCATGCCCATGCTAACGCCGCTTGACGGATCAGGGCTGTTGTCCCGGGCGAGCTGGCCGATAAAACGAGCGCTAACGGGCTCTTCAGTGTTATTGGCCAAATAGTAATTGACGTCAACGGCGTAGTTGCCACGCTCGAAGGTAAGGCGCTTGATGACCTCAACACCATTCACTTCAGCGGTCAGGTTCACTTCAACCTGATCGTCATCATCGCCAAGCAGGTATTCGTCGCTATCCGGCGTAAACGCAATGCGACGAGCTTCCCCGTCGAGCTGTAAGCCCGAGCGCGCTACGTAGCTGCGTGTTTGATTGTCGGATAGCAAAACATAACTGCGGTCTGAATCGAGCGACTGTTTATGCATTGGCAGGGCGGCGTATACGATATCGCCCCCGTGCGGATCAATGCGCACGTCCAGCACATCAGTGGTGACGGCGATGAAGTCACGGCTGTCGCTATCGCTTTCGTTGCTGTCGAGCGCTTCTTCTTCAGACGAGGAAGCGTCGTTACTGGGGACCGATAGATCGTCTGAATCATTGTCACGAGATGAATCGCTGCTCTCAGAAGCGTTGTTATCGCTGCTTTGATTTTGCGATTCCTCGGACGCCGATTGGTAAGACGTCTGCCCGTAATCCTGATTCCACTGTACAACCAGTAGATAGGCCAGAATGGCAAGTGGAATCAGTAATATAAGTCGTTTTACGTCCATGAGGGTTCTGCCCGCTGGGTGGTGAACATGCTAATGGCGCTGTATCAATTACTCGACCCATGACACACGAAAGCCTGCCAGGCGGCAGGCCGAGGTCGAGCGGTGAGGTGCCCATCAAGTATTACGTATTGAGCCTGTAGGGGGCTCGTTGGCCGCCTGTGTGTCGCGCCGTAGCCGTTTCCACATGCCATGGAGTTGACGATGTAATACGTCATTATCCATATCCTGAACGCCACGCCGAGCAAGTACCACAATATCCACTGCGGGAAGCTGGTCTTGACGTAGCCGAACTGACTCGCGGACGAGTCTTTTGAAGCGATTTCGATCAACGGCGAGCTTCACATTTTTTTTGCTGACCACCAAGCCTAGGCGGGGATGTCCTACCGTATTCCAGCGCGCTAGCGCCATCATCCCTTTGCCATGTACCTTGAGGTCTGCTTGCTCAAACACGTAGCGGTAATCCCCAGCATTAAGTAACCGAAAACACCGGGGGAACCCTTGATGCGGCACACGCAATCCGAGATCAGGCGCTCAGACGCTTACGGCCCTTGGCACGGCGACGTGCAATGATGGCACGGCCATTTTTAGTTGCCATACGAGCACGGAAGCCATGCGCGCGCTTGCGCTTGAGAACGCTAGGTTGAAAAGTGCGTTTCATAACTCGTTATTCCCACGTGGTTAGGACGGAAAATGAATTCCAAAATGCCCGGTCCAGTGAGGAACTAGCCGGGAGATTCAATTCAAGACCGGAAATTGTAGAGGCTTACCGCGTTGCGTGCAATTTTTTCCTTACAAAAAAGGCTTATAAGTAAGTTATCAACGCTTGGTGATAGCCATATGAAATTACGTGGAGGCGGCATACAAGACATAAATAAACTACTTCCTGTGTTGTGGCTAATAATGGGGATACATTTTGTTAACAACCCTATATTTTTCCTAAATTTCAATAAGCTATACTCATTGTTTGCTTGTGTATAAGTTGCGCAAAAGGCGATGATAAACGGTTGATTAGCTGTGAATTAATGTCGAATTACGATGAGTTCTGGGCCTCAGTCACATTGGATGATGCAGCTATCATTGCCCTCTATGAGAAAGTTTTCCACAGCTTGTTAAATCAACCTACGCCCGTGTGGATAACCACGCCGTTGGGCGCTACAATGGTCGGCCGTTTTCAACTGATGGTGAGATGAGTGTCACTCGCGCTTTGGCAGCAGTGCCTGGATTACCTGCAGGACGAGCTGAGTTCGCAGCAGTTCAACACGTGGATACGTCCATTGCAGGCCGAAGATAGTGAGGCCAATGAGCTGCGCTTGTTGGCGCCTAATCGCTTTGTACGCGACTGGGTGAGTGACAAGTATGCCAAGCGGATTAGCGAGCTGATGCGTGAGCTTGCCCCTTCAAAACCCCCTAAAGTTAGCCTCACTGTGGGCAGTCGTCGCCCCGCGACCCCTGCCCCGCAACCCCGTGATCTGGGTAATCCCGTTTCTGCCTCCCCAGCACCGCGCTCGTCGGCGGCTGTTCACACTCCGCCGCGAGGTGATATTGCTGATGAGCGTGAAATTGACAGGTTGCGCGAGGAAGGTGGTTCCGGGCGACGCACCAACGAGCGCCAAGTTCAGGTTGAGGGCAGCCTAAAGCATAACAGCGGGCTAAACCCTAATTTTACTTTCGATACCTTTGTGGAAGGTAAGTCCAATCAGCTCGCACGTGCAGCTTCTCGACAAGTCTCTGAGAATCCGGGGGGCGCCTACAATCCACTATTTTTGTATGGGGGTGTCGGGCTAGGTAAAACCCACTTGATGCACGCAGTGGGTAATGGGCTAGCGTTGCGTCGCGAAAATGCGCGTGTGGTTTATCTCCACTCAGAGCGATTTGTGGCCGATATGGTGAAGGCGCTGCAGCTTAATGCGATTAATGATTTTAAGCGGTTTTATCGCAGCGTTGATGCTTTACTTATTGATGATATTCAGTTTTTTGCCGGAAAAGAGCGTTCCCAAGAAGAGTTTTTCCATACATTTAATGCGTTGTTGGAAGGCGGTCAGCAGATGATTTTGACCTCAGACCGCTATCCAAAAGAAATTAGTGGCGTGGAAGAGCGTCTCAAATCACGCTTTGGGTGGGGGCTTACCGTCGCCATTGAACCGCCTGAATTAGAAACTCGGGTCGCTATTTTGATGAAAAAGGCTGATCAGGCCAAAGTCGACTTGCCTCATGATGCGGCGTTTTTTATTGCCCAAAAGATTCGCTCGAATGTTCGCGAGCTTGAAGGCGCGCTCAAAAAAGTGATTGCTGACTCGCACTTCATGGGCAAGACCATTACCCAGGACTTTATCCGTGAGTCGCTGAAGGATCTGTTGGCCCTGCAAGACAAGCAGGTAGGGGTCGATAATATCCAGCGCACGGTGGCGGAATATTACAAAATCAAGGTCGCCGATTTATTGTCCAAGCGTCGCTCTCGCTCGGTCGCCCGTCCTCGTCAAGTGGCCATGGCACTTGCCAAGGAGCTGACTAATCATAGCTTACCCGAGATCGGTGATGCGTTTGGCGGGCGTGATCATACGACGGTGCTGCACGCCTGTCGTAAAGTGAAGGCTTTGCAAGAAGAAAGTGCGGATATTCGTGAAGATTATAAAAATTTATTACGCCTACTGACCAGTTAACCCCTAGGACGGACCTGTCTTTAGCAGGTCTTTCAGGATATAGAACGGAGTATTGATGAAATTTTCGATTTCCCGAGAGGCGCTGCTACGTCCACTAACGCTGGTAGCAGGCGTGGTAGAGCGTCGTCAAACGTTGCCTGTTTTATCTAATGTACTGATTCAGGTTGACGGCGATCAGGTCGCCCTGACCGGTACAGATCTTGAAGTTGAACTGGTTGGTCGTACTGTCGCCAGTCAGGTAGATCAGGAAGGCTCGGCAACCGTGCCGGCGCGTAAGCTGATGGATATATGTAAATCGCTACCTGATCAGTCAGATATTCAGCTAGCGGTAGAAGAAGGCCGGGCTGTACTGCGTAGCGGTCGTTCCCGATTTACGCTTTCCACATTACCTGCCGCCGAGTTTCCATCTATTGAAGATGCTGAAGGAAGCCAGGAGTTTAGCGTCCCTCGAGGCACGTTAAAGCACTTGATCGAAGCCACATCCTTCGCAATGGCGCAGCAGGATGTGCGTTATTACCTTAATGGCATGCTCCTTGAAATACAGAGCAATTTATTGCGTACCGTCGCTACGGATGGCCACCGTTTGGCGATGTGTTCGCGCCCCGTTGACGTGACGGTTGACCAATCGCAAAAGCTCATCGTGCCGCGCAAAGGGATTCTTGAGCTGTCACGCTTACTGGATGACAGTGACGAACCGGTTAGTCTGACACTCGGTTCGACCCATGTACGTGCTCATACGGGGGATTTCACATTTACCTCTAAGTTGATAGACGGAAAATTTCCTGATTATGAGCGTGTGGTTCCCCGCAACGGCGATAAAGTATTGATCGCCGAGCGCGCAGAACTTCGCCAAGTTCTTTCCCGTACCGCTATTCTGTCAAATGAGAAGTACCGAGGAGTGCGTCTCTATCTAGAAGAAAATAATCTCAAGGTGATGGCCAACAACCCTGAGCAGGAAGAAGCGGAAGAGAACATTGGTGTTGAATATTCTGGTCCAGCCATGGAAGTGGGCTTTAATGTCGGCTATTTGGTCGATGTAATGGGTGTATTGGATGAGGATCGGGTTCAGATCACCCTTGCTGACCCGAATAGTAGCGCGCTTTTAGAAGAGCCTGGCGGTGGTGATGCGCTCTACGTTGTCATGCCGATGCGATTATAAGCCTTCATTTCACGGCAAAGGCCAACGATAGCGGCGCTTCTAACTTGGAGGCGCCGTCTATGTTTTTAGGGCGCACAGAATAAGTGACGGGTTAATGGGTCTTCTCCAGCTTAATCTCGATGGTCTACGCAACTTGATGCCAGTAGATATGGCCCCGTCGTCCGGCATTAATGTGATTAACGGGGTTAACGGAAGTGGCAAAACAAGCCTGCTTGAAGGTATCCATATTTTGGGTATGGGCAGGTCGTTTAGAACGCGTCAGCTCAAGCATGCTATCCAAACCGATGCGCCTCATTTAACGCTATACGGCCGTGTGGCAGGAGACCCTGATGTGACCCTAGGGGTGCGTCGTTTGCGCAGCTCTAGTGAGCTAGAACTGCGCGTCAAGGGGGATAAGAATGCGCGTCTTGCGGATTTAGTTGAAGCAATGCCGTTGCAGCTGATTAACCCTGATGCCTTTCGTCTCTTGGAAGGGTCTCCCTCAGGGCGTCGTGAGTTTCTAGACTGGGGTGTGTTTCACGTGAAACATCGTTTCCTGGAAATATGGAAGCGAACACGTCGAGCGTTGAAACATCGGAATGCACTGTTGAGGCATGGTAGAATAGCACCTCAAGAACTTTCAGTGTGGGAGCTTGAGCTTGCCACATGGGGTGAGCAAATGGATGCGCTTAGGCGTGCTTGGTTTGCTGAGTTTCTACCTGTATTTGAAGAAACACTTGAGCGTTTGCTTCCATTGCCGGGCTTAACGCTTCACTACGCGAGAGGGTGGGATAAAAAAAGGGCATTAGCTGATGTGCTGCAGGCTAGCCGCTCGACAGATCAGCAAATGGGCTTTACACAGCAAGGTCCTCAACGTGCTGACTTACGTATTAAGCTAAACAAGCAGCCCGCTATTGAAGTACTTTCCCGAGGCCAACAGAAATTGGTGGTGAGTGCGTTAAAGTTAGCGCAAGGTCGGCTTCTGGAAAGTGCATCACAGAGACACTGTATTTACCTGATTGACGACTTACCCGCCGAACTTGATGAGCGGCATCGTTCACGGTTTTGTCAGTTACTCGAAGATATGCAATGCCAAGTATTTATAACCAGCGTCGAACCTGGAGCTTTAAGGCAAACATGGCAAGCTCATACTCCGGTTAGCATGTTTCACGTGAAACATGTTGCCAATGGACTGAGCAAGCTGGCGCCTGAAGGTTAGACGACACGGATTGAGACAGACTTCACGACGGAGTGGTCAATGAGCGAGCAGGCTTACGATTCATCAAGCATCAAGGTGCTCAAAGGGCTGGACGCTGTGCGCAAGCGTCCAGGCATGTACATCGGCGATACCGACGACGGCACAGGGCTGCATCACATGGTCTTCGAATTGGTGGATAACTCCATCGATGAAGCCCTGGCGGGTCACTGCAGCGAAATCCGTGTGGTTATTCACCCTGATGAATCCATCACGGTTAGCGATAATGGGCGTGGTGTGCCTACCGAGATTCACGAAGGTGAGGGCGTATCAGCGGCCGAAGTTATTATGACCGTTCTACACGCGGGCGGTAAGTTTGACGATAATTCGTATAAAGTCTCTGGCGGTCTCCACGGCGTAGGTGTTTCCGTGGTTAACGCATTGTCTGAAGAGCTGCGGTTAACGATCTGGCGCCAGGGTGACGTTTTCGAGCAGGTTTATCACCACGGTGTTCCTCAGGCTCCGCTCGGCGTTGTCGGGAAGACAGAGAAAAGTGGCACCCGGGTACATTTTCGACCTTCGCCGGATACCTTCACAAGTATCGAATTTCACTATGATATCTTGGCGAAACGGCTAAGGGAGTTGTCTTTCCTGAATTCTGGCGTTGCCATCCGCTTGTTAGATGAGCGTAGCGGAAAGGAAGAGCTTTTTCATTACGAAGGTGGTTTGAGAGCGTTTGTTGATCACCTTAACCAGAATAAATCGGTTCTCAACCCTGTGTTTCACTTCAATGCTGTGCGTGAAGACGGCATAGAAGTGGAAGTGGCCATGCAGTGGAACGACTCATTTACCGAAAATATTTTCTGTTATACCAATAATATTCCCCAGCGCGATGGTGGTGCGCACCTGGCAGGATTTCGTGCATCGCTTACCCGTACGTTAAATAGCTATATAGAAGCCGAGGGTCTGCTTAAAAAAGCCAAGGTCAATACCTCTGGTGACGATGCACGCGAAGGTTTGACCGCGATTATCTCAGTAAAAGTACCTGATCCGAAGTTTTCTTCACAAACCAAAGACAAGCTGGTTTCCTCTGAAGTGAAAACAGCGGTTGAACAGGAAATGGGCCGTCTGTTCTCTGATTATTTGATTGAGAAGCCAAACGAAGCCAAATCGATCGTCAATAAGATGCTGGACGCAGCGCGGGCTCGTGAAGCCGCCCGTAAAGCCCGGGATATGACTCGCCGTAAAGGTGCGCTGGATATCGCAGGTTTGCCCGGTAAGCTTGCCGATTGCCAAGAGAAAGATCCCAGTCAGTCTGAGCTTTACCTGGTAGAGGGTGATTCAGCGGGCGGTAGTGCGAAACAGGGCCGTGACCGTCGCACGCAAGCGATACTGCCGCTTAAAGGTAAGATCCTTAACGTTGAGAAGGCTCGTTTCGACAAAATGTTGTCGTCGGCAGAAGTCGGTACGTTAATAACCGCGCTTGGCTGTGGCATTGGTCGCGAAGAATTTAATCCCGATAAGTTGCGTTATCATTCGATCATTATCATGACCGATGCGGATGTAGATGGCTCGCACATCCGAACGCTACTACTTACGTTCTTTTTCCGGCAGATGCCTGAACTAATTGAACGTGGACACGTGTTTATTGCCCAGCCGCCGCTATATAAGATTAAGCGTGGCAAGCAAGAGCTGTATCTAAAAGATGAACAAGCCATGGTCGACTATTTGACCACAACGGCGCTTGATGGAGCCGGCTTGTATGTTAACGCTGACGCGCCTGGGATTGCAGGTTCGCAATTAGAAGCGTTGGTGAATCAATATCGCAATGTGATGAAGCGGATTGATCGACTTGCCCGTGTCTACCCCATTGAGGTTCTCAAGCAGGCTGTTCATGCCACCGCACTCCAGGGTGAATCAAGTCTTAAAGATCGCATTACCATGGAAAACTGGATTGCTGAGCTGCAGAAAGTCATGGACGATATGGTGGCTTATGAAGGAGGACCGCGTTATCAATTCTACCTTCAGGAAGACACTGAGCGCGGGCTTCACCTGCCAGCTGTGTCACTAATCGCTCACGGCGTTACCACCGAGTACCTATGGGGCTTGGATTTCTTTGAAAGTGCAGATTATCGCGCCATTGCAGGTTTGGGCGAGACGTTGAACGGTTTGCTGGAGGAGGGGGCTTATATTGCTCGTGGTGAGCGCCAGAAGTCTGTTTCGCATTTCTCCGAAGTGCTAGTTTGGTTGATGCAGGAAGGGCAACGAGGGCTTTCTGTACAGCGGTATAAGGGCCTTGGCGAGATGAACCCTGACCAGCTGTGGGAAACGACGATGGACCCCGATAGTCGGCGCATGCTGCGTGTTACAATTGAAGACGCCGTTGCTGCTGACATGATGTTCAATACGTTAATGGGTGATGAGGTTGAGCCGCGCCGTGACTTTATTGAGACGAATGCGTTGGTAGCCAACCTTGATATATAAGTATGTGACTACATGTTTCACGTGAAACATGCCAGATAGTTGTAAAAAAATGCCGCACCAGCCTTAATGCCGGTGCGGTTTTTTTCATGCTGAAGTAACTACAACTAGTTTTGCATGCACAGCCAGTCAGTAAAATCGGCAAGATCTCGATAGATTAGTGCTTTACGAAGTCCGCTATTCTTTTGCAACGTTTTCTCGCCTTTCCCGGTTCTAACCAGTACAGATCGACAACCTACAGCTTCGCCCGCCTGGAGATCGCGAAGGCTATCGCCTACCATCCAGCTGCCCTCTAAACTTGCCATCCCTAGCTGCTCTTGAATTTGGGTGAGCAGCCCCGGTAGTGGCTTACGGCAAACGCAATGGTCATCTGGGCCATGCGGGCAGTAGGCAATATAAGCGATATGCCCCCCTTCTGCCTCCACAAGGTCAATTAAGTGAGCATGTATGTCACGCAACGTTGTTTCACTATAATAGCCACGGGCAATACCCGATTGGTTAGTGGCTACGGCTACGGTAAAACCAGCCTTGGTTAGCTGCGCGATAGCGCTGATCGATGAAGGGTAGGGAATCCACTCTTCAAGCGACTTAATATAAGCATCTGAGTCATGATTGATCACTCCGTCGCGATCGAGGATAACCAGTTGATTGGCGCTGATCATAGAGGGCCTTATAACGTTGCGCAGATCGAATGTGAGTCAGCGTAATACGCTAGCAGCAAGAGCGCGAGGGTGTTTCACGTGAAACAGTGACTATTAACCATAAAAAACCCGGCTTATTGATTGCAAGCCGGGCTAGGTGCTTCATGTGAGCTTCAAGTGATTTTACTGATTATTGGGGAAGCTGAGAGATATCAGCCACTTCAAGGAATAGCGCCTGAAGGCTGGCGAGCAGGGCGAGACGGTTACGACGAACCGCTTCATCATCTGCCATGACCATTACCTGATCAAAAAAGCTATCCACCGGCTCGCGCAGTGTTGCCAATGCATCCAGAGCCTGCTGGTAATCGCCCGCGGCAAACAGCGGCGCCACATGCTGTTGACTTGCAGCCACCGCCTTGAATAAGGCTTGTTCAGCCTGTTCGTGTAGCAGGTTCTGATCAACCTGGGTGCTGCCATCATGTTCCTGTTTACTGAGTATATTAGAAACACGCTTATTGGCGGCGGCCAGCGCGGAAGCTTCCTCGCGCTGAGCGAAGGCCTTTACGGCTCTTAGACGGCGAGCAAAGTCCAATGGTTTGCTGACTGGGCGTGCACGAACGGCCAAGTACATTTCCGCCGTGATGCCTTCTTCCTGCCCCCAGGCGCGGAAACGGTCCAGCATGTAGGTCAGCACGTCTTCGACTAACCCGTCTGCCTTAGGCAAGCCTTGATGCTGCTCTGCGGCCACACTTAGCAGTTCGCGAAGGTCGAGATTTAGTCTGCCTTTGACAAGAATATTCAGCATGCCAATAGACGCGCGACGCAGGGCGAAAGGATCCTTAGCGCCGGTAGGGCGCTGGCCAATACCGAAAATACCCACCAGCGTATCTAAACGGTCGGCTAGGGCCAGGGCTTGGCCGGTGGGCGTCTGGGGGATAGCATCGCTGGCATAACGCGGCAGATACTGCTCTTCTAACGCTTGGGCAACCTCTGCGGCCTCACCGTCCTGCTCGGCGTAGTAACGACCCATAATGCCCTGCAGTTCAGGGAATTCGAGCACCATCTCAGTGACCAGATCGCACTTAGCGAGCGCTACGGCACGTTGCGCATGGTTCACGTCACCATTAATCTGCTGGGCGATAAAGGTTGCAATTGCGGTGTTACGACGCGCTTTGTCAGCCAAAGTCCCCAGCTGTTGCTGAAATACCACGCTTTCCAGCTGTGGGATGCGCGAGGCGAGACTGTGCTTGCGATCGGTGTCGTAAAAAAAAGCCGCATCCGCGAGGCGCGGACGGATAACTTTTTCATTGCCCGAAATCACTTGTTGAGGGTCTGCACTGTCGATGTTGGAGATGGTAATGAACAACGGCTTAAGCTTGCCTTGGTCATCCAACAGGTGGAAATACTTTTGATTGGCCTTCATGGAGGAGACCAAGCACTCTGCAGGGACTTCCAAGAATCGCTCGTCAAAGCTACCGGTTAGCGCCACAGGCCACTCAACCAAGCCACTGACCTCGATCAGTAAGTCTTCGTCAATCACAGCGTTGGCTTCTTGCACTTCGGCTTCTGCCAACACCTGTTCACGAATACGTTCACGACGCTGCTGGCGATCGGCTAGTACAAACGCGTTCTCAAGGGCGTCAAGATAATCGTCCGCATGCTCAAGTTGTATGGCATCCGGCGCGTGGAAACGATGGCCATAGGTGGTCCGACTGGCTTGTAAGCCAAGCGCTTCGGCAGCAACCACCTCGTTGCCATACAGGGCTAAAAGCCAATGCACAGGGCGTGAAAACTCAATGCGCGAGGAACCCCAGCGCATGTTTTTAGGCACCGGCAATCCATGGATGGCTTTGCGCAAGATGTCGGGTAGCAGCGCTTGTACATTCTCACCCGGCTGCTGTTCACGGTAGCCAAGCCAGGTGCCTTTGTCGGTTTCAAGGTGAATCAATTCATCGACGCTGACACCGCAGGAGCGGGCAAAGCCTTCAGCTGCTTTGGTGGGCACACCATCTTTGAAGGCCGCCGCAAGGGCCGGACCACGGCGTTCAACTTCACGGTCTGGCTGCTTATTGGCTAGAGCGGCGACCTGAACCGCCAGACGACGCGGGGTGGCGTAAGCAGTAACCTTTTGAAAGGGGATCTCGGCTTCCAGTAGGCCTTTCTCTATGCCAGCCGCAAACGCATCAGACAGCGCATCCAGTGCGGTCGGCGGAAGCTCTTCCGCACCTAGTTCTAATAGAAGCGTATCAACAGCCATTATGCGTCTCCCTGGTCGGCTAATAGTTCGCGGCGTAGTGATTCCGTGGCCATGGGGAAACCCTCAGCTTTGCGCGAATCAAAGTAAGCAGTGGCGACGTTCCTTGCCATGGTACGAACGCGTAGAATAAAGCGTTGGCGCTCGGTGACCGAAATAGCGTGACGTGCATCTAACAGGTTGAACGTATGCGATGCCTTCAGAACTTGTTCGTAGGCGGGCAGCGGTAATTTGGCTTCTAGCAATTTGCCGCACTCTTTTTCCTGGTGGTCAAAGGCACCAAACAGCTGGTCAACATCGGCGTGCTCGAAGTTATAAGCGGACTGCTCACGTTCATTTTGCAGGTAAACGTCGCCGTAGCTCACTTCGCTGCCGTCAGGCGCGATGGCCCAAACAAGGTCATAAACGCTGTCAACGTTTTGCAAGTACATGGCGATACGCTCAAGGCCGTAGGTAAGCTCGCCCGTGACGGGATAACATTCAATGCCGCCAGCCTGCTGAAAGTAGGTAAACTGGGTGACTTCCATACCGTTGAGCCATACTTCCCAGCCAAGCCCCCAGGCCCCAAGCGTGGGAGATTCCCAATTGTCTTCGACAAAACGCACGTCATGGACCAGCAGGTCCAGGCCTAAGCGTTTTAACGAGCCAAGGTAAAGGTCTTGCAGGTTGCTAGGCGATGGCTTCATGACCACCTGGAATTGGTAGTAATGCTGCAGTCGGTTGGGGTTTTCACCGTAACGGCCATCCGTCGGGCGGCGAGAAGGCTGGACATAGGCCGCATTCCAGGTCTCCGGCCCAATAGCGCGTAGGAAGGTGGCGGGGTGAAAAGTGCCTGCGCCGACCTCCATATCGAGCGGCTGGAGGATGACGCAGCCTTGCTCTGCCCAATACTGTTGCAGCGCAAGGATCAAGCCTTGAAAGGTCGACACATCAGGTGTCGATTGGTTTGTCGAGACACTCATCGCGGAAAGCACCGTTGGCCATGAATTCATAAGCCGTCAAGTATACAATCCCAGGCAGATAGGTTATAGGCGCTTAAGCCAACAGAGCCGCTTTTGGCAAGGAGAAAGAAAATGATTGTTGTAACAGGCGGTGCGGGTTTTATTGGAGCCAATATTGTCAAAGCGCTTAACGCGCGTGGCCGTAACGATGTGATGGTTGTCGACGATCTTCGCGACGGTACCAAGTTTGTCAATTTGGCGGACTGTACGTTAGCCGATTACCTGGATAAAGATGATTTTCTTGCGCGCGTAAAGTCAGCGCTTCGCGGTGAGTCGGCTGACTTGCCGGCCATCGATGCCATTTTCCATGAAGGCGCCTGTTCCGATACCACTGAATGGGACGGGCATTACATGATGGAAAATAACTTCGAGTATTCCAAGGTACTGCTCAATTACTGTGAAAAATTGGGTATTCCGTTCCTCTACGCCTCGTCGGCAGCTACCTACGGGGGAAGCGAGATATTCAAAGAAGTACCCGAATGCGAAAAACCGCTCAACGTTTATGGCTACTCGAAGCTACTGTTTGACCAGCATGTACGTTCTCGGTGGAACGAACTGACCACTCAGGTGGTGGGGTTTCGTTACTTCAATGTGTATGGCCCTCGCGAGCAGCATAAAGGCAAGATGGCCAGCGTGGCGTACCATAACCACCTGCAGATCCGTAATGGCGAATCCCTGAAATTGTTCGGCGCCTATGCGGGTTATGAGGCTGGTATGCAGAGCCGCGACTTTGTTTATGTGGGTGATGTCGTGGATGTGAACCTGTGGTTTTTAGATAATCCCAGCGCCTCGGGTATTTTCAATTTAGGCACCGGCCGAGCCGAGCCGTTTAAAGCGATTGGTGAAGCGGTAATCGACTACTACGCTAAAGGGCAAATCGATTACATTGATTTCCCCGCAGAATTGAAAGGGCGTTACCAGAGCTATACCCGGGCAGATATCAGCAAGCTACGTGCAGCAGGCTGCAACGTTGAGTTCAAAACCGTTGCTCAGGGCGTAAAAGCGTATTTGGAGTGGCTCAATGGCTAATCCCGCAATGCGGCTTTTGGTCATTGGCCCCTCCTGGGTCGGCGATATGGTAATGGCCCAAAGCCTGTTTATGACCCTAAAAGCACGGTTCCCCCGGGCCACCATTGGTGTGGTGGCGCCGGCATGGTCGCAGCCTATTTTAGAGCGCATGCCTGAGGTGGATGAGGTGCTTCCCTTAGCGGTAGGCCACGGAGAATTGGGTCTTGCTAGTCGCCGTGATCTTGCCAGTCGTATAAAAGGGCGCTTTGACCGCGCTATTGTCCTACCCAGGTCCTGGAAAGCAGCCTTGGTCCCCTTTATGGCACGCATTCCCGAGCGGATTGGTTTTCTGGGTGAACATCGCTATGGTCTTTTGAAAGAGCGCCGCAAGCTGGATAAACAAGTATTGGATCAAACTGTAAAGCGGTTCGTTTCGTTAGGTTTGCCGCTTGATGAGGCTATGAAGGGTAACTTCGCCATACCCAAGCCGCGGCTATTCATTGACCGGGACAATTTAGTGAATTTGCGCTTGACCCATGCGCTTTCCTCCCGCCCGGCGATTGGCATGATGCCGGGGGCTGAGTATGGGCCAGCTAAGCAGTGGCCGCTTGCTTACTTTCATCAATTAGCTCAATCGCTGGTTGCCAATGGCTATGAAGTCCGTGTGTTCGGCGGGCCAAAAGATCACGCTGCTGCTGAGACTATTGTGAAGGGCCTCCCTCAAGCCCACAATTTATGTGGTAAAACATCCTTGGTGGATGCCGTCGATTTGCTAGCCGATTGTCGCCAAGTGGTTACTAACGATTCCGGGTTAATGCATGTCGCGGCTGCGGTAGGCGTGCGTATCCATGCGCTTTACGGTTCCTCTTCGCCTGCTTATACGCCACCACTTACCGATAATGCAGTAATTCATTATCTTGGCCTTTCCTGCTCTCCATGCTTTGAGCGCACTTGCCCATTGGGCCACACTAACTGCTTAAATGAGCTACACGTGGATTCGGTCTACCAAGCAATTGTGGCTAATAGACCGCGTGAAAATGTGATTGTTAACGCATAATATCGACTTCTTCTGTTTGGTCTGCGGGCGTTTCAATCACTTGCTCCTGCGGGGTGCTGTCAGTATCGCGACGCTGTGGGGCAAGGCCTTCCCAGAGGCGATGTTGCAACGCGGTTTCCTCGCGTAAGCGCTCGTTTAACGTCTCGAAACCATGTCGCTCGACCAGGGTTTCTTGATCGCTAAGCAGTGAGGTGCCAAGCCCAGCCCGATGCTCTTCAAGACTAAGGCCGAGTGCTTCAAGAATCGTGGGGAAGACATCCAACATAGTTGCATCACGTTGAATACGCTGGGGATGCAAGTGATCGCCTATCAGCATAAAGGTGTTTTCGCGGTCCAGCATGGTTAGCTGGTCCCATACTGATACGCGCATGGTGAGGTGGTCACTCATGATTGCTACGACGGTATTGTCCAGCAATCCTTCATCTTCCAGGCGATCAATAAGCTTGCGTGCCAGCCAAGCAGAGCACTCGACCGAATAAAGGATGTCTTGCTCATCAAATGGCCCCTGACGATCGAGACAACTCTGTGCAGGAAATCCACTGGGTGCATGGCCTGCAATGCTCAGGTTTACCACGCCCCAAGGCCCGTCATCAGCATCCTCAAGGCGGCGAATTTCATCGACAGTCATGTCGTAAAGGCTGTCGTCGTATATTCCCCAACTGTTTACGTACTCTGAGTCATTTAGCTGACGCTCCAACTCCTCTTTACCTTTAACTGACTGAAACCCGTGCCCGCGGTAAAATAGCCCCTTACCGGCAAACTCTGTGCTGGCACCGCCTAAATAGCTGAGTCGATATCCCTGAGCGGCTAAGATATCGCCGAGACAATCAATACCTGGCACCACGCTCTTTAAAGGCTCGAACTGACTGTCGTGGAGAAGTCCGGCAGGCATTAAAGGTACACCGCATTGGCTTGCGATCATGCCCGCCATGGTCCAGCCGGTATTCTCCATTTGCTGAACGCCTTCAAAGACAATGCCTCGCTCACCCAGACGGTTAAGGTCGTTGTAGGCATCACCAAACTGGGGATCGCTATAGGTTCGCTCGATACTCTCTAAGTAAAGTAACAGCAAGTTGGGGGCGTCGTCTTGATCAGACGAAGGTGGGGCGACATAGCGATGATCAAGCCAATCGGCGTCGTCGGCTACCACGGCCGCACTACGCTGGCCTAGACCGAAAAGCAAAGGATTGCTGGCGAGCAACCCAAGCGCCAAGAAGCGCTCCGTCAATCGCCAACGTTGGTCATGGCGCGATAACCAGGTGACAGAAGCCAATACAGCAAGCATGCTGAGTGTGTAAACAACGGCGATAATCAACTTTCCTGCACCGCCGTGCTCCGCCATTCCCGCCTGGAGATGGAAAAACACAGCCCCTAAATCGACGTTGCCGAAACTGTCCGCTAGGTAGACATAGATGCCCCATAAGCTTAACGGCGCGAGTGACCAGGGCCATACTTTGCGATAACGTGCATTGAGTGGACGACCCCAGCGTAATTTAAGGCCGATACCTATCCATACCATCGCAAAGAAGAACAGCGTCCACCAAGGTAAGCGAGTGAGTACGGTGATAGCATAGCCAAGGCATAGGCCGATGACTGTAACGGGCAACCATGCAGAGGGTTTTTGACGTATAAACGCGATCATGCGTCTCCTATGATGGGGCAGAGGGTGACAAAAGATATGCCCTTGACCATGTCTGTAAAGATGGTCTGTCGACTAATTATATAACGAGTATAATATATTCTTGAAAATAGAAAATACAGTCAGTTATAAATATTTTGAAAGTTACTTTTACAAAGTGAGTAGAGCAAAATGTTTTTTAAGAAAACGCAAAAGAAAAATATTAATAAAATAGATACCCTTGTAAAGAAAGCGGTAGTTAAAAATCAATGTCAGGTTGATGCGAAAAAACTCAAGAGGTTAACTAAAGAAGATAGTGTTATAGATCAAGAACTGGTTGTAAGCTTAACTACATATTCTAAGAGAATTCATGATGTGTACTTGGTGCTTGAAACTATTTGCCAGCAAACAGTGTTACCTAACAGGGTAATACTTTGGCTTGCTGAGGATGAGTTTGATAATAATAACTTGCCTATTTCAATTAAAGAAAGAATGGAATTTGGCCTTGAGGTGAGATTTTGCGACGATATAAAAAGCTATAAAAAAATAATACCAACGATTGAAAACTTCCCAAATAGTGTAATTATTACATTAGATGATGATGTTTTATATCCCGCGGATACAATCGAATTATTGGTAAATGAGCATAAAAAAAACCCTACTTCAATAATAGGAAATAGAGCACATGAGATTACTTATAAGAAAGGCAAGGTGATGGCGTATAAAAAGTGGATAAAGGAAACGAAAAATAATAGTGATAATATATTCTTAACAGGGTGCGGTGCAATTCTATATCCTCCAAACTCTCTACATAAAGATGTGGTTAAAAAAGAAATATTTACTGAAATTTGTCCTTATGCAGATGATGTATGGCTTTTCTTTATGGCAAAATTGAATAAGACTAAAATTATAAATGCTGAAGGTAGAGATTTTAGAGAGTTTGTTGAGTTGTCAGATGGGTATTCTGAGGGCCTGAATAAACTAAATGTCGATAGGGGTTATAACGATAAGCAAATAGCTAACGTTATGGATTATTACAAAATAAACTTATGATGGAATTAATCGATGCTAAGAAAATTTTTTAGAAGTAATTTTTTCGAGAAGAAATTTATTAACCTAAGGAAAAAGTCTTCGTTCATTGACAAGAAATATAGGTTAGCCCATGGTATTGGTAAAGCGTTTGAAAGTGAAAAGTTAAAGGAAAAATCTGAAAATGCCATAAGGTTTTTAAAAGAAGCATGCATTACCCGTTATGAGGCAAGTGATAATGCGAAAATAATATGGATGTATTGGGACTCGCATATAGAGGAAGCTCCTGAGGTTGTCCAACTTAGCTATATCTCTTGGAAAAAATTAAACCCAGACTATAAGGTGGTGCTTTTAAATGATGAAAATATTAAAAGCAAACTGGGGTTTGAATTTAATGCTGTATTTGATTTGTGTAAAATACGTTTAACAAAAGCCAATAAGTCGGATTTATTAAGAACTTACTTGTTGACTAAGTTTGGCGGTATCTGGGCAGATGCCACTAGTTTTTGCATTAAACCACTTAAACAATGGCTGCCAAATATTAAAGATAAAACCGATTTTTTTATGTTTAGGCAAAAAGAAGTAAAAAGCAGGCCCCTTGAAGTATGGTTTATGTATGCGGAAAAAGGATCACCAGTAATTGCTAAGACGTTTTTTCTTTATTTAGATTTTTTATTAAAGGAACGGAATACCACGATTTTTGTCTCTAACAGCAAAAAAATGATGCGTAAATTAGGTTTTGAAAAAAGTTATCCTTATAGAATTTATGCGGAAAGTGTGTATGACGCAGAAAGATATGGCTTCATGCCGTATTTTGCACTGGCTTACTTTTTAAATGAAAGCATGAATACATCACTTGATGATTTTGAACAAGAAAACTTTTTTAGACTTCCTAATAAATTTTGCAACAATCAAGATTCAATTGATTGTTTTTTGAATTCTTATGTTTCAAAACAAACCTATAAAGATGGATATCCAACAAGTGACATATATTTAGAGCGAAAGGAAATCCTAGTGTCTAACATTTTGGTACAGACGGAGATATGATTCTGCCATCGTGCTCGATGCGTATTTTTCTAAATTTAACAATGCGTTTGAGGAAATTTTAGCCATCAGGGATCGGTCTTTATATAGCGTGATAATGGCTTCTTTTAATTCATTTACATTATTAGGAGGAATTAAAATTCCTGTCTCTTTCTGTTTTATAATATCCGGTATACCACCTACGTCGCTTGCGATAATGGGTACTTCTGCGTTCATAACGTCAAGTAAAATAGATCCTAAACCTTCGTTACGGGATGGAAAAGCAAAAATATCGAACGCGCTTATGTAGTCAAATATATTAGATTTAAATCCCATCCATTTAACATTTTTTAAATGATAGCTTTCTTTCTGGAGTGCTGTTTCATCCTCTCCTTGACCAAAGAATAAAAATAATAAGTTTGGGTGCTCTTTCTCTACTAGCTTTGCAGCCTCTATTAGAACACGCTGACCTTTGTGTCGATCAACTAAAGCGCCGATATGGCCTATTATAAATCGATCTGGGTACTGATGGCGAAGTGTTGCAGCTATTTCTGGATTTGGTGAGGAAGGTGTGAAAGCGCTTGGAATAACGGGTATTGGTTTGGAATTCAACGACGACAATTCGTTAGCGATTACATTAGAAATCGCAACACAGAAATGCGCCTTTTTATAGAACAGTAAGTTAGAGGGTTTTCGTTTAATGGGGGTGTCAACGCGACGAGTAATTATATATTCCGTTTTGTATAGTACACGGTGAAACCAAGCCCAGTGTACTGCTTTTGCTTCATGAGCATGGACAATACTGGCTTGGCCTGTAGCATGGTGCCCCATTAACTGGTGTTTAGCTGTGACGATACGCAAATTAGGTACTTCTGATAGCTCCACACGCATGGGCGAGTCAGGCTGACAAACGAGAGTCTGAGAAGCCACATGCGCATGGACCGCAAGGGCTTTAATCAGCAGGATCGTTTGCCGTTCACCACCGCGAAAACCCTTTGCCAAATTAACGTGTATAATGTGCAAGTATGGCTCCAACGCATTTTACATTTTAACGCTATCATAACACTGTCTCTCCTCGAAAAAAGGATTTACTGATGATGAACATAGGGGTGAGTGTCGTTATTATTACCCTCAATGCTTCGCAGACTCTATCAATGACGCTGGATGCCCTTGATAAATTTGAAGAGGTCGTTATCTATGATAATGGTTCAACAGATGACACCTTAAGCATTGCTACTCGTTATTCTAATGTATCATTATATCAGGGCGATTTTTTAGGCTTTGGGTTAACTAAGCAGCATGCAGTATCACTGGCTAAAAATGACTGGGTTTTATCGATTGATGCAGATGAAAAACCCAACAAGTTATTTATTGATAGTCTAGAGGAATGGTTGCCAAACGCATGCTCACACGATGTTGGGGAAGTGCTTCGTGAGAATTGGATGCTAGGACGACCTGTGCGTCACTCTGGTTGGGGAAATGATTGGCTAGTTAGATTATTTAATAGATGCGAGTATAACTTTAACGATGTAATGGTTCATGAGTCGGTTGCGATTGATAGTAGCGCCAGCGTTTATCGTCTTAATGGTTGCATTCAACATTCAGCTGTTACTGACTTGTCCCAATTTCTTGAAAAAATTAACCGCTACTCTTCTCTTCGCGCTCAGTCGGGAAAGTTAAAAAAATACTCGCCTGTTAGTATTTTATTTAAGTCTATATTTGCTTTTATACGTACGTATTTTTTCAAGCTAGGCTTTCTTGATGGGTGGAGAGGCTTAGTAATCGCCGTGGCGAATGCCAACGGTGTTTTTTGGAAGTATATAAAAAATTACAGTGATGAATAAGTTTGAAGGTAATTAACTATGAAGATAGCATTAGTCCATATGCGTCATGCCCATTCAGGTGGAACAGAGCTTTTTTTGAACCACCTATCAAGACACCTAGCTGAAAGAGGGGAAGACGTTACTATTATTTGCAGGTCACATGTTGAAGCCTCGCACCCAGCCATTAAGTTTGTTCGATTACGCCCCTTTAGTTTTGGTAAAGCACACCGAATTTGGCGATTTGCTCAAGCAGTCGAAAAGCATATTAAAGTTTCAGACTATGACTTTGTATATGGTCTTGGTAAGACATGGACACATGACATGCTCAGAATTGGCGGGGGCACCGCGTTGCATCACCTTAAATATATTAAACGTAAAACGCCCCGGTTAAAAGATCGAGTCGCGGTGAGAATTGAAAAAAAGGGCATGGCATTAGGTGCTTATCATCATATTGTGACGAACTCGTTTAAAAGCGCTGATGAGGTTGCTGAAGCTTATCAAGTATCAAAAGATAAAATTTCCGTCATACATAATTTTGTAGACACAGCACGTTTTAATAGACAGACGCTGTCTAAAGAGGTTACATCGCTTAAGGCTAAACTCAACATTGATGATAAGAAAATGTTGTTTTTATTTTTAGGTACCGGATATAAAAGGAAAGGGTTAAAACAAACGCTTGAAGCTTTTTCAAAAATCAATATTAATGCCAATCTTCTGATTGTCGGGAGAGATAGTCAGAAAGATGATTATAAAAAAATGGCCGTCGATTTAGGTATTGCCGATAATTGTAAATTTTTAGGTGAAAGTAATAAGCCAGAAGTGTATTTTTCAATGTCAGATTGTTATGTCTTGCCGGCCTTGTACGAACCTTTTGGCTTTACTGTATTAGAAGCATTATCTTGTGGCACACCTGTGATTACCTCGGAAAACTGTGGGGCAAAAGAAGTGTTAACGCCTGATGTATCAACAGTAGTCGGCTCAGAGGTGAATGCTGAAGAATTATTTTCAGCAATGTTAAAGTGGACAGATATGAAAGGTAGTGAAATATTAAGAGAAAAATGTCGAGCGCTTGCATTAAAGCTGGATGTCAATGAAATTATGGAAAATAACTATCAGAAGATACTCTCTGTTTATCAGCAAAAAAATATAAGTTAATCATTCTCTATAAAATCTCGGTTATACGTTTGTTATTTTTTTTGAGGATAACTAATATGAGTTTTTTTTATCAGAAAAACGAGTTTTCCCACATTAATAAAAAAGAAGAGGTCTTCTTTTATCATGCAAGATACCTTGCTCAGGTTAGGCTAAGAGATGCTCTTTATAATACGTTTTTTTTCCCAGTTGAGAAAAATCTTACAAAGACTTGGATGAGAGAAGGGCATTTCAGTAGCTTGCTTGAAAAAAAAGGTCTTCTAAGACGTGGTATTGAGTACGAATTGCCAGATGATTTGTTTGTTTATATTGATCCGCGTGAATTAATAAAGATAAGGAACTGGTCTGGTTTTCATAGTCGTGATCAACCATCTTCTTCCTGTTTTATTTGGAAGGGTGACTGGGATTTGAGTAGAGGTGACTTGCGCACCAATAGTCGTTATCGTTTTGTTACTGACATAGCGTATTGTCGATATGATCTTAGTCAAACTCACTTTTTTAAAGAGGCCAAAAAAAAGATTGAAGCTGGGAAGCCTTGGTCTTGCCACCATAGAAAAGTAATTCTAAATACTGATGAAAAGATACTAAAGTTTCTAGATGTGTATTTGGGTTTTATCGATGATATGAGGCTGAATGGTTTTGATCTTAGCAAGGGAAAGGATGAACTCGGAGTAGCCGTAAGTCGTGAGGGAAAGTTGATAAAAATAAACCGTGGTCTACATCGATTAGCGATGGCGCAATATCTAGGCTTGCCGTCAGTGCCGGTGAAAGTTAAAGCTGTCCATAGAGCGTGGTGGGAAAAAGTAACCGAGCATACGCATGGCGCTGAAGCGCTTGAACGTGTGGTGGAAGCGCTGCCACATTGTGTGCCCGAGACAGAACCCGGCACACTAGATCCTCACGAATCACCTAAGCACTTTACATGGCCATGAAAGGTCTATAGATCAATTGGTTGTGCGGTATCCTTGTAGAATCGGAGATGCTGACAAGGTCGGCTGAAACTTGTGTATTGACCGTTCCAACCTATCTAAATTCGCTTGCTGCCATTTTCCTCGCGGGCGGATACGGCAGCGATCCAAGTCAATCAGCCATGGCGCGCCGTTGGAATCAATCAGAATATTGCGAGCGTTCAGATCAACATGATCAAGCCCTATATCATGAAAGCGTCGAATCATGTCGCCCACCCGCTGCAAGAGTGCTTTGTCAGCTGAATTATTGATGATCAACTCGGCTAACGCTTTTGCACCGACAATGCGCTGAGTGAGCAAAGCTGCTTCGTAAGTGAGTCCATAACGGACCACGCAGGTGGCGATAGGGCGCGGAACAGGCAGTCCTTTTTCGAATAATTGCGCCGTCAGGCGCATTTCGCGAAAGCCGCGGCTGCGTTCAGCGCCTAACCAAAAGTAGCGCTGCTTGCTTAGCTTCGCGGCTAAACCGCCTCGCCGGTAAGGGCGCAAAACCCATTGCTCAGTAGGAGTGGCCTGTACAAAAAGGCTGCTGCCCCGGCCCGGTGCTTCGCCGACCACTAAGTCGCGCGAGTGCCAGTATTCAGCGCTGAACAAAGCGGGGGCGGGTTGGTGTGACACGGCGGCGTCACATAAACTGTCTTCATCATGTAAAATCAGACTATTTCCTTGCCGGAGTGCCGCTAAGCGCATGAAGCCCTCTCTGCCTGCTAAACCTAATCATATTGCGATTCTGCGCCTCTCTGCGTTAGGAGACGTGTGCAACCTTGTGCCCACCGTGCGAGCGTTGCAGCGCCAGTGGCCGCACGCGCGCATTACCTGGATCATCGGCAAAGGGGAGTACAGTCTACTGGCCGGTCTGTCCGGGGTCGAGTTTGTTGTGTATGACAAATCGACGGGGTTTAAGGGGATGCGCGCCCTGTGGCGTGAACTGTCGGACACGCGCTTTGACGTACTGTTGCATATGCAGCAAGCCATTCGTGCCAGTATTTTATCGCTTGGTTTGAAAGCCAAAGTGCGCGTAGGTTACGACAAGGCGCGGGCCAAAGATGCTCAGCACCGCTTTACTCAGCTCCATATAGCGCCCAGAACCAACCCTCATGTGCTGGAATCATTTATGGATTTCGCACGTTTGCTGGGAGTCGAAGAAGGGCCACTGGAGTGGGATTTGCCGGTGCCCCTTGCGGCTTATGACGAAGCGCGTTTGATCAGCGGTGAAGCGCCTTATTTAGTAATTAATCCATGCAGCAACGTGCGGCTGCGAAATTTTCGTAACTGGTCAGCAGAGGGGTATGCCAGTGTCGTTGAACATGTCTGGGTACAGCATGGTCTGAAAACTGTGTTGACCGGAGGTGGCAGTTCGCTTGAGCGTGAGGTCGGTGAACAACTTGAAGCGCTCTGTCAGCCAGACAGTGTTATCAATGCCATTGGTCAAACGTCGTTAAAGGGCCTTCTGGCATTGATTGATGGCGCGCGGGCGGTGATTGCACCGGATACCGGCCCTGCGCATATGGCTAATGCTATGGGTACTCCAACACTAGGGCTTTACGCGACGACCAATCCCCAGCGTGCTGCGCCCTATTTGTGGCGTGATTATGCGGTGAACGCCTACCCCGAAGCGGTGAATGCTTTTCTGCACAAGTCGGTGGAGGAGGTAAATTGGGGGCAGCGAGTACGCCATGCGGATGCCATGTCGCTCATCAAAGCCGACGACGTGATTGCTAAGCTCGATGCGCTGCTGGCACACACCGCCGCACAGCCAATAACAGGACTCACGGATGAAAGTTGATTTGAACGCCCTGGAACATGCTCGCGTTCTCGTTGTGGGCGATGTGATGTTAGACCGCTACTGGCACGGTGGCACTTCGCGTATATCGCCAGAAGCGCCCGTGCCGGTGGTACGTGTTGAAGATGCAGACGACCGGCCCGGCGGGGCGGCGAACGTCGCGCTGAATATTGCGGCGTTGGGTGCCCATGTCGCCCTGGCTGGGTTAGTGGGCGCCGATGACAATGCCGACCTGCTTATGGGTCAATTGTCTGCTTCAAATGTAAGTACTTACTTTCAGCGAAGTCCTGATATACCAACGATTACTAAGCTTCGTGTGATGAGTCGTAATCAGCAGTTACTGCGCCTGGACTTCGAGCAGCGTCTGGATGGTGTCGATACCAGCAACTTGCTTGCTCAGGTAGAAGAGGCGCTGCCTGATTGCGACGTGATGATTCTCTCCGACTACGGTAAGGGCACGTTGAATCAGGTGGAAAAGCTGATCTCGTTGGCGCGTGCCCAGGGTAAACGGGTGTTAATAGATCCCAAGGGCAGCGATTTCAGCAAGTATCGTGGGGCCAGTTTGATTACGCCGAATTTGACGGAGTTTGAGGCGATAGTGGGCCCGTGTAGCACCGATGCTGAGCTCTCAAAGCGTGGTGAAGCGCTGCGCGTTGAGCTTGAGCTGGAAGCACTGTTGATCACGCGCAGCGAAAAGGGCATGACCCTGATTTGCGAGGGGCATGAGCCGCTGCATTTGCCCACCCGCGCCCAAGAGGTTTTCGACGTGACGGGCGCGGGAGACACTGTGATTGGCTTGATGGGGCTAGCGCTTGCGGCTGGCCACGAGCTACCCGAGGCAATGATGCTGGCCAATTTAGGTGCCGGATTGGTGGTCGCCAAGCCGGGGACCGCCACGCTGTCGATTGCCGAGCTGTATACCGCTCTGCACGGCGATAAACTTGCCGAGTTTGGGGTTATTGAGCAGGCATCGCTGATTGAGGCAGTACGAGCTGCCCAGCGGCGTGGTGAGCGGGTGGTAATGACCAACGGCTGTTTTGATATTTTGCATGCGGGGCACGTGGCGTATCTCGAACAGGCAAAGCGCCTGGGAAATCGCTTAATTGTGGCCGTCAACGACGATGCTTCCATCGGTCGCTTGAAAGGCCCAACGCGGCCGATCAATCCGCTCAACCGTCGCATGCAGGTGCTGGCGGGGTTAGGCGCGGTGGACTGGGTTGTCCCCTTTTCGGACGACACACCACAAGCACTTATCGAGGTGGTGCTGCCGGATATCTTAGTGAAAGGCGGTGACTACCGGGCGCAAGATATTGCCGGCGGCAAAGCCGTGATCGCCAATGGGGGGGAGGTCAAGGTACTGGGCTTTGAAGATGGTGTCTCAACCACGGCGTTGATCAGCTCAATTCTGGATCGTGAGCGCTAATGGCGGTATCCGCTTGGCCACGGCTTGCCTACTCCATCGCGTTGTATGCACTCTCACCGCTGATTACATGGCGGATTTGGCGAGAGCAAGTACCCACTTACTCTCGCCTGCAGCGTTTAGGTTTGCGCCTTGACCCGCTTCCCTCTGGGCCACGGCTTTGGCTGCACTGCGCCTCGGTAGGCGAAGTGCGTGCCGCGCGTCCGTTGATCGAAGGCTTACTTGCGCGCTATCCCCAGCACAGTCTACTGCTGACCACCATGACCGCCACCGGTGCTCAGCAGGCTCAAGCGCTTATTTATGAACAGTCTGAAAGTGACCAGAGACGGCTTGCCCATCGGCTTTTGCCGCTCGACTACCCAGGCGCGGCCAAGCGGTTTATCGCTCGGCTAAAACCAGCCATGGCGCTGATGTTTGAAACCGAACTATGGCCCAATCTGCTACACGCCTGTCATCGCCAGAGAGTTCCTGTGGCCGTGGTCAACGGCCGTTTATCGCCTCGTGCTTACCAACGTTACCGGCGGTGGCGACCATTGTTAGCCAATGCCCTGGCGAACGTTAGCTGGCTGGCAGCCAAGTCATCGGCTGACGCCGAGCGCTTTAATGCACTAGGCTGCAGCGTTGCCGTGACCAGCGTAGTGGGCTCGCTGAAGTTTGAAATGCCTAGTAACAGCAAGGCTTATGAAGAGGGTGAGTACTTACATCGGCAGTGGGGCGGGCGGCCTGTATGGGTGGCGGGTTCCACCCGTGACGGCGAAGAAGCGTTATTGCTTGAGGCGCACCGCCAGCTTGGCAAACGCTACCCTGGCGCGCTTCTGGTCTTGGTGCCGCGCCACCCAAAGCGGTTTGATGAGGTGGCCCGCCTGTGTCGCGATGACAGCTGGTCGTTAAGCCGTCGTAGTCAACAGCAGCCCGTAACGGCACGAACCGACGTCTACTTGGCTGATACGCTGGGGGAGTTGGCAGTGCTCTATGCGGCAGGCAGTGTGGCCTATGTGGGTGGCAGTTTGGTGCCGCTGGGCGGCCAAAACGTGCTGGAACCCGCCGCCATGGGGAGACCTGTGCTAAGCGGGCCTTCGATCGAGAACTTTGCTGATGTGGCCGAGCCGCTGTTAGCCGCTGGCGCCCTAACCCTAGTGGACAGTCCCGGCGCCCTAGCTGAGGCGTTGATCCGTTATTTTGACGACCCTAGCAGTGCCCAACAAAAAGGTCAGGCCGGCTTGGCGGTGATTAACGCCCAACAGGGAGCCCTCAAGCGCACGCTGGACGGGTTAGGCAAGCTGGTCCCCCAATCGCCATGACGCCTTCATTAGGCTTTGTTCGGTTGCAGCATGAAGGTTTGATAGGTCAACTGTTCGAACTCGTGGTCGAGCACGGCTAAGCCCACTAAAGTGGTGAACAATAGCGATAGCGCGTACCCGTAACCATAGAACACTGGGCCTAACAGCTGGCTCAGCAGCGTAAGGACCACGTTACTTAATAAGAACAGCAGGCAAAGCCATAGCGCTGGTTTGAGTCGGTCGAGATAGAACAGTACGTTCAGGATGG
>RKMJ01000085.1_pt1 | contig 82095 bp, 80 predicted proteins | sample 2174201 | NCBI WGS metagenome assembly RKMJ01 (sample SAMN10236717, study PRJNA505202) | synthetic metagenome | isolation source: mock community containing 12 organisms: Thioclava sp. ES.032, Psychrobacter... | place: USA: Walnut Creek | collected 2015-10-01 | reverse complement strand
CCAGACCACGTCTGCCAGCCGATCAGCGATATAAAAATGCCTATCTGTTCGGTGCAATATGTCCAGCGCGTGGCGTTGGCGCGGGATTGATGATGCCTTTTGCAAATACACAGGCCATGCAAATGCACCTCGAAGAAGTCTCAAGGACAGTGGCGCGCGGCGCTCATGCCGTGGTGCTGATGGATCGTGCCGGATGGCATACGACAAGCAGACTCAACGTGCCCAAGAATATCACCATCCTCCTGTTGCCTTCCAAATCACCGGAACTGAACCCAGTTGAGAATATTTGGCAGTATCTGCGCGGTACCTTCCTGTCCAATCGGGTCTTCGAAGACTATGCCGCCATTCTTGATGCTGGTTGCCAAGCATGGAAGAGCCTCTCCGCCAACCCAACCATCATCCATTCAATAGGTATGAGAAAATGGGCTCAAGAAGGTCAGAATTAAATGCCGTTGGTATGAGGTCAAAAGTACGACCGATGATGGGCTGCTGGCGGGTGCCGCAAAAGCACCTAGACATCGCAGCCCCGGGCACCGGCCCGGCGCAATGGTGAAGTCCGCCCACAGAGCTTCGGCCAGATCGTAACGCGTCTGATGCATCACGCTGCCCGCACCCAGAACGATGTCTAGGTGGGCCTCACGACAGGCCTCCAGTGCCTTGGGTGAGATCTCGGTGTGCAAGGTGATTTGGATGGCAACAGCCCCGCCAGTGACAAGTGCATTTAGGGCTTCGAGGCAGGACGCAACGGACTTTGAACCACTCACTGGAATGACCAGGCCGAGGCTTTCAAACCACGCCAGAAATTCTTCTTTATCGGTCGGCAAGCATCTCAGTCATAGGTCATCCAGTGTTGGGACAATGAAAGGGCCCGCCATATAAAGGTAGCTGCTGGCGGGCCCTTCTGGGAGGAGGAGCTTTAACCCTTGACCTCGTTTTCGACCTTGATCTGGATTTTGACGTCGGTCGGGCGACCTTCCGCGGCGCGGTCAAACGCTGCAATGGCATCTTCAAAAACATAGGTTTCCGAAATCAGCGGCTTGAGATCGACTTTGCCCGAAGCGATCAACGCCAGGGCACGGTCAAATACATTGGCGTAACGGAACACTGTTTTGATGCTGATTTCCTTGGCAATCGCCGCGTTGACATTGAACTGTACGCGGTCGGGTGGCAGGCCTACGAGAACCAGTGTGCCACCGGGCCGCACGGCCCTGATTATGTCATCGTAAACTTTCGGACTGCCCGACGCCTCAAAAACAACATCAGCACCCCAATTGTCGGTCTTCGCGTTCACCGCCTCTTCAAGGCTCTGCTTGGCAACATTGACCGGCTCGATGCCGTTATAGCCTGCAGCGATGGCGAGCTTGTGGTCGGAAACATCGGAAATGATCACCTTCGAGCAACCGCCCGCAAGAGCCGCCAAGGCAACCATCACGCCGATGGTGCCTGCACCAATAACCACCGCAACGTCACCCGGGTTGATCGAGGCCTTCGCAGCAGCCTGCATACCGATGGCGAAAGGTTCGACAAGGGCGCCTTCCTCAAAGCTGACATTCTCGGGCAGCTTGTAGGTGAAGGCTGCCTTGTGCAGTGCGTAGGGCGCAAGGATGCCATGGTCCGGCGGGGTGGCCCAAAAGGTTACGGCTGGATCGACATTGTAAATACCAAGCTTTGAGGCACGCGAAGAAAGATCCGGCACGCCTGGCTCCATGCAGACACGATCTCCAACTTGGAAGTTGGTGACATTCGCCCCCACTTCCACCACGGTTCCCGAACCTTCATGGCCCAAAACCATCGGCTCACGGACGATATAGTCGCCAATGCCGCCATGGGTGTAATAGTGCACGTCACTCCCACACACGCCGACCGTATGAATGGCAATCTTGACGTCGTCCGGCCCCGTCACGGTCGGCAGATCAATATCCCTTATGGACAGCTCGTCTTTCTTTTCCAGAACGAGTGCACGCATGGTTTCCTCCCAAAAGGCTGAATTCTGAGTTTGGACTTGGACGCAAAGGAGCAAGCGTGCCTTTGCGAAACATCTTGCGGAGCCGGCATCACCGGCCCCGCGTGCTAATTGACTAGACGGTCATCTTCATGCCGCCATCCACATAGTAGGTGGAGCCTATCGAATAGCTGGCACGGTCGGAACACAGGAATACATAAAAATCGGCCAGTTCCTGCGGTGAACAGAAGCGGTTGATGGGCGCATGTTCTTCTGCGACTTCTTGCAGATACCCCTGCCAGTCACCGCCCTTGTCGGCCGTCAACTCGCGAGCTGTATTTTCCCAATCCGGTGTCTGCACAAGACCTGGATTGACGCAGTTCACGCGGATGTTCTTGCCCACAACCTCGGTTGCAAGGGTGCGCGAGAACATCATCAGCGCTGCTTTGGTCACATTGTAGATCGGCTCGTACCACAGTGGCTGCGCTGCGCAGATAGAACCGGTGTTGAGCACAATGCCGGCGCCTTTCTTCTCCATATGCGGCACAAGCCCGCGCGACAGGCGGATTGCGGCCATCACGTGCAGATCCCAATAGGCTTGCCACTTCTCGTCGCCCGCCTCCATGATGGTTTCATTCGAACCGGTACCCGCATTGTTGATGAGAATATCGGCTCCGCCTGCTTTCTCTGCCGCTTCGATGACGGCAGCAACGCCTTCAAGCGTCGAGACATCGCCAACGGCGGGCACAGCAAGCGCACCGATCTTGTCGCAAGCTTCCTTGACCTTGTCGGCGCGGCGGCCATTGATCAGAACGCACACGCCTTCGGCCGCAAGGCCTTCCGCGACAGCAAGCCCGATACCCGCAGATGCGCCGGTGATGACTGCGACTTTGCCTTTGAGATTGAGATCCATTTTTCTTTCTCCAGGGAGTTTGAATTTTCCTATTTCACGACCTGCAGCAAATCCCGGTTCAGCGTCAATGCGATGGCGCAGATCAGAACACTACCGAACAGGATTTGTTGTGCGAAGGCGTCGACGCCCATGAACGTCATGCCGATACGCATGACAATGACGATGAGCGTGCCGACCACTGTATGGCCCACACCACCGGTCCCGCCGGTGATTGCCGTACCGCCCACGAGTACTGCTGCGATCGCAGGCAGCAGCAATTGATCGGCACCCGCAGGATTGCCGCTTGTCATGCGTGCTGCGAGCAACGCCCCGCCCGCAGCTGCAAAGGCTGACGCCATGACAAAGGCCAAGAGCTTGTTGTTCCCCACATGGATGCCTGATGCCCGCACAGCGCTTTCACCCGCGCCGATGGCGCGAATGGCACGCCCAAACTTTGTGTAGCGTTGGATATACATGCCGATCAGGCAGATAACCGCACCAATGATGATGATATTGGGAAAGCCCGCTGTGGAGCTGATCACCGGCGTCAACACGCCCCGATAGGCCGCCTCGATGGTCACGGTCTGCGAGCCAGACACGAACAGCGCCAGCCCGGTCACCACACCGCCCGTTGCGAGGGTTGCAATGAAGGATGGAACGCGCAGATGCACATGCACCATGCCCGACATCAGACCGGCAAGCGCCCCGACCGCAATCGCAACCGGATAGGCGGCGAAACCAAGCGTTGGGATGGTCAGCGCGACAATCACCCCGCCGAGCGAGGCGACCGCGGGAACCGACAGATCAATCGACCCCAAAAGGATCACGAAAGAAAGCCCCGCCGCAAGGGTGAAAAGCACCACCGCATCCGCCAGCACCACCAAAATGGTGCTTCCGCTGAAAAAGCCTGGCGAGGCCATGATAATGAGAACAGAAAGGATGATGAGAAACAGCGTCGGCGCTGCCTCAAGCATAAGCTGACGGGAGAATTTGAAACCGCTCATACCATGTGCTCCACAATACTTGTCTGAGATGGCTTGTTGCCGGCGGACGCATCGATTTCGGCCTGCAATTCGCCATCGCGCATCACAAGCACGCGGTGCGACAGGCCAATGGTCTCTGCAAGCGTGTCGGCCAGCAGGAGAATAGCATAGCCTTCCTCGCAAAGATCGCGAATGAGGCTGAACACCTCATGCTTGGCTCCCACATCGACCCCGCGTGTGGGGTGGTCGAGGATAAGAACCTTCGATTGCGCATTGAGCCATTTGGCGATCACAACCTTTTGCTGGTTGCCGCCCGATAACGAACGGATCGGGGCTTCTGGGCCCGGAGCCCTGATGCTCAGACGCTCGATCCAGCGTTTGGCAAGCGAGGTTTCCTTCCCCTTGCTCAGACCAAGCGGCCCTTTTACGCTATCAAGATTGGCAAGCGAAATGTTCTCCGAAATCGACAGCATGGCCACCATGCCTTCCGTGGCACGTTCCGAGGGCACAAAACCGATGCCATGCTTGACTGCGATCGAGGGGTCGGGAATATCGACCTTCTTGCCATGCAGAAGAATATCGCCGCTTTTCGCAGGCTCCATGCCAAAGACGGCCCGCACGAGCGCCTCCCGGCCTGAGCCGATCACACCGGCAATCCCCAGCACTTCGCCGAGATGAATTTCAAGGCTGACATCCTTGAACGCATTGTCCCGACCAAGATGACGCAATTCCAGCGCGACCGTGTTTTGCGGCGCCACCTGCCGGTCCTCGAGATAGAAATTATGCTCAAGCGTGCGCCCCACCATGATTTCGTGCAGCTTGGTTTCATGGGACTCTGATACAGGCATTTCGGCGACGACTTCGGCATCCTTCATCACATAGATGCGGTCCGAAATCGCCAGAACCTCATCAAGCCTGTGCGACACGAATATAAAGCTCGCTCGGCTCTTGAGGTCGCGGATACGCGCAAACAGCACGTCGATTTCTGCCTGCTCAAGCACCGATGTCGGTTCATCGAGGAGAACGATCAGCCGGTCCGATGTGCGCTCCTCAAGGGTCAGTGCCTTGGCAAGTTCAACCATCTGGCGCTGGGCAAAGCTGAGATCGCCCGCGATCATCGCCGGGTCGACATCAACACCAACTTTTTCAAGGTTGCGTTTTGCTGCCTTGCGCATGGCATCATGGTCAACAAGGCCATGCTTCAAAAAACGCCCTTCCTGACCGAGATACATGTTCTCGGCAACAGACATGGTCAAAATCAGCGATTGCTCCTGATAGACCATGGCAATGCCCGCGTCATTGGCGTCGAGCGGGCCATTGAACTGAACCGGCTCGCCATCGATGAGATAGGTACCCGACGTGGGCTTTGTACCCCCGGCAAGGACACGCATCAGGGTTGACTTGCCCGCGCCATTCTCGCCCACGAGACCAACCACTTCTCCGGGATTGATTTCTATGTTCGCCTTTTTGATCGCAGTAACCGGTCCATAGATTTTTGTAATATTCTCAAGCCGAATGGTCATTTGCAGATCCCCTCGCGCTTGCGGGCAGTCGATGATGCCACCGCGATGATGATCAAAACACCCAGAACGGCCTGCTGCAGATAGGGAGGCACCCCCATCAGGATCATGCCATTGGTCAGAACGACCACCAGAAGCACGCCGAGAATGGCGTTGACCACACCGCCAACACCGCCACTGAGCGCCGTACCACCAAGCACCACCGCGGTAATTGTTGTGAAAAGACGACCCTCGCCGATATCGACATTACCCTGCCCCAGCTGGGCAACAGCAAGTGCCGCAGCCAGGCCATAAAAGCCGCCAGCTATGGCAAACACGGCCGCGCGCGTGCGTTTAATGGGCAGGCCGGCAAGCTGCGCAATGGATTCTTCGCCGCCAATAGCCATTACATGGCGTCCGAAGCGAGTCCTTGAGTGCATCACTATTGCTATCAAGACAACGACCAGCGTCACCCAGACGGTGAGCGGCAGACCAAGGAAACGGTTCATTATCAGGACGCGCAAATCGGCGCTGCGCACGGCAATCGTACCACCACCAAGCAGCAGCGTTGCGAAACCGGCGGAGACGAACCACATGCCAAGCGTCACCATGAAAGACGGGATTTTTAAAACCGTATGCAGCAGGCCGGTGACGGTTCCGGTTGCCGCTCCGGTCAGGACGGCAACAACAAGAGCGATAATGCTACCAGTTGGGCCGGGATCGATCTGCAGAACCAAAACGGTTGTCGTCGCAGAAAGAGCAAGCACCCCCTCAATCGACAAATCGATACTGCCCATCAGAATAACAAAGGTTACCCCGACCGCCAGCAACAGCGGGATTGCCGAAGAAGCGGCAAGACGACTGAGATTGGCCCCGCTCATGAAGTTGGGGTTGTAGATAGTGACAGCAATGATCGCCACAACAAGTGCGATCAGCGTCGGTGCCAGACGCACAAGGGGAGATCTCGACTGCATCCAGGCAGGCAAACGTTGCGAAAGCAACGAGGTCCCGGCGGCTTCGGTGACCATGCGGCAAACTCCTAAACACTTAAGGCTTTTCGAAACTGTGCGGAAAGACTGCGCCCGCAAAAGCGGGCGCACTTCACTCAAGCGCTATGACTGGGGAATGCCGCTGTCATAACGTGCCCAGATGTCATCCACATCGAGACTGGGTTCAGAAGCAAAATTGTTGTCAAAGAACTCCTTGGCATTGCTGGAATCGACCAGCTTGCCTTTGGCGTAATATTCACGCTTCTCTTTGCCAAGGCTTGCCACATCAAGCTTACCCATACGTGCCAGAAGCGGCACAGCAAGACCGTAAGATCCTTGCCAGAAAGGATCCCAGGAGACCGTCGCGGCCAGTTCCCCGTCAACGACGCCCTGAACGGCGGTTTCAATGCCATCGATACCCGAAATGGCGATCCGCCCGCCAAGTCCATTCACACGCAGAGCTTCAAGCGCACCGATCGCCATGTCGTCATTGGCGCACCAGATACCCTGGAATTGTCCCGCGAAACGGGTGAGCCACGTATTGACGATGTCATAGGCTTTCGAGGCCTGCCAGTCAGCAACCTGGAAATCGAGCAGCTCGACATCAGGAGATGCTTCAATAGCCATTTCAAGCCCGGCGCGGCGCTGGATGGCAACCGTGTTCGAAAGCGTGCCGCCGAGAGCCAGAATTCCACCCTTGCCGCCCATCACGCGGATGACTTCAAGTGCGGTCAGGCGACCATAGTCGGTGCCGTTGTAGCTCATATGGGCAACATAGTTGGGGCCCAAATCCCATGGATGCAGGTCATCGGGCTTGTTCCACTGAGTGAAAACGTGCGCGCCAGCTTCAACGCATGCTTCAGCGATAGGTCGCGCGTCCGCTGCGTCGTTAGGGTCGACATTCACGACCGCATTTCCTCCAGTGCGGGCGAGAATACCGCGAATGTCAGCAACGCCTTTCTCGCTATCCCCTTCGGTAACCAGCGTCACATAGTCGAGGCCAACAGACTTGGCAAAGGCTTTGCCACCAGCGTTCCATGCCGCATGGTAAGGGTTGGATAGCGAGCGTATGGAGTTGACAAGCAGGGGCTTGCCTGTTTCAGCAAATGCACCGCGTGTGAACGGAACCGCAGAGATGGCAGCGACTGAGGCCAGAGACCCCAAGAACGCACGACGCGACTGTTCGTACTTTAGCAACTTAGTCATTTTTTCCTCCCAAATGGCTTTGACTTGCTATTCATAAGTCATGAATAGCTATGCATAGTATGAAATAAAGGTCAATGAGAAAATTCCTGTTTTGAAAAACCGGCGGGTGTGGCGTTATATTGACGTTATGAGATTCTCAGGGATAATCGCTCCGCGTGATCAATGCTCCGGGCGATTTGAGTGTTTTTAGAAGTGATAAGTTTTTGAAAGTGATAAGGTAGGGCAGAGTGTGAGAAAACGATATGCATCATCCACCGACGTAGCCAATTTGGCCGGGGTGTCACAGTCAACTGTCTCAAGGTGCTTCCGTGGAGACACAAAAGTTTCCCCCGAAGTCAAGGCTCGGGTAATCGCGGCAGCCAAAAAACTTGCCTACCGACCCAACCTGTTGCCTCGTATCATGCTAACCGAGCAATCCCGAATTGTGGCTTTTGTCACAGGTGGTTTGCACAACCCCTTCTATTCGCGAGTGCTTGAAGAATTCATTATTCGGCTGCAGGATATTGGCTGCCAAGTGATGGCTTTTCACGTTAACGGCGATGACACGCTCGATGCAGTGGCGCCTAAATTGTCCGGCTATCGCGTCGACGCGATCGTGTCGGCTCTTTCAGTTCTCACCGATGCGGCGCTCGAGCAATTTACGACGCTGGGCGTTCCTCTCATTTCGTTCAATACCCACTTGCAGAAAAAGGGCCTGTATTCGATCAGCAGTGACAACTTTCTGGCAGGGCAACTTGCCGCTCGCCACCTCTTGGAGCAAGGGGGAAAGCGTGTGGCCTTCCTCGGAGGCCCGGCGAACAATCCGGCAAATATTGATCGCTGCCGAGGCTTCACGGAGGAATCTCGCAAGCATGGCAAGATCCCCGTCATTTTGAATGACGAATTTTCTTTCGCTGGTGGTGTCCGCCAAGCTCTTCAACTCCTTGAAATGCCGGCGCTTCCTGACGCGATATTTTGCGCAGACGATTTGATTGCAATCGGGTTGATAGACACTTTTTGGCGCACGCCCGTTAAAAACGCGCCTGATGTCCTGCGCATCATCGGCTGCGATGATATCCCGCAGTCGGCATGGGCACCATACGACCTGACAACCATCCAACAGGATGAAAATGTGATGATTGACCGCGCCATCTCGATCCTGGAGAGCATGTATGCAGATACTCTTGAAGAAGAGGAAGGCCAATATATCGTGAAGTGCAATATGGTCTTGCGAAGCTCCACAAATACGGGGGTTTATATACCCAGCCAATAAACCATCGCGCTTCAAAGAGGCCAATTTCAAAGCTTTCTAGATGATGCGCTATAATTGGGGTCTAGAGCAATTATGAAACCGAATTTGTAGATCTCGGTGAGACCGTTGAGCTTAAGATTGAAGACGCCCGCTGCATGGTGGCATTGCGAAATGCGTCTCGTGAGGGGAGTTCTGATTTAGGCCGCGTGGACGCATTGGTACACAAAAAGGATTCGGGCCTCTCTGCACGGGTCCGCAATGAAAGTGCCATGAAGCGCGAAGGCTTTGATATTGCTCGTTCTACAGTAGAGCGCTTGATGCGTTCCATCAGTTTGCAAGGCATCATCTGCCAGGTCAAATCAGATGCAGGCAGCTCCGAGTTTGAGGTTATGACGTTCCTCGGGCACAGAAGCCCGCAGGAAGCCCGCAAATATGTAAGGGCAACGAGACTTCGAATTACGCAGACAGAATTGGCTCTATTAACTCGTATTGATCGTCATTCATTTTATCGGTGATCTACTTTGCGCAAACTGGATGAAGCAGTTAGCCCATTAATGCGTAGTCTCACGAGAACAACCGAAATGACTGGATCTGATCAGCGCGCGGCTCTTTGGTTTAAGCATCAACCAATTCTTGGTTGGGCCGGAAAAACTGCGTTCGCGCTGCTTCCCACTCCCACCGCAGGATGGCAAACTGCATGGTGTTTTCGTAGATCGGCTTGCCGGCCTCGTCATTCTTGAATGAGACATATTCGAGGAAGAGCCCTTCTTGCCGCATCCCAAGCCGCTCGCAAAGCCGTTGTGAAGGCAGGTTGTGGTCCTCGACATAGGCATAGATGCGGCGGGCCTGCGCATTGTCAAACAGATCCACAAAAAGCGCCCGCGCCGCCTCCAGCGCATACCCCATGCCAAAATACGCCGGATTGAAATTCCATCCGACCGAGACCGTGTCTTCTTCGCGATGTGCGAAAAGATCGCCGATCATCAGATCGGTGTCCTTTAGACAAACAGCAATTTGCTCCTCATCTTTGCTGCGCTTTGCGGCGTCGGTCCGGGCTGCTTCCATATCCGACAGGGTCAGCGATAAAAAGCAGCTGGCCACGGGCGACTTCAGGTAGGCGAAGAGGGCGTCCGCATCGTGTTCGCGAAAGTTCCTAAGGCGAAGGCGTTCTGTCTCAATGGGCTGCATAGTGCAGATCCTTTAGGCGGTTTCTAGGGTTTTCACAGATTAGGTGTGTGAGGTCGCGACTGTTGCACGTTGCCCCGCGAGGGCAATGAACACAACCGCGGCCACCAGCATAAAGGATCGCATCTATCACATCGCGCATATTTGTGGTGCGTGGTCGCCCGCCTGACCGGGCTGGCGGCAAGAGCAGTGCAATCACTTCCCACTCTTTATCGGCTAAATCTGTTGGATAGCGCAGTTTATCCCGGTTATGTTGAACCCGAGCGGTATTGTCCCAAGGCATATGATCCTCCATCTTCTCATCAAAGACGGTTGAATCACACCCTATTGATATCCCTCAACTACTTTTAAAACCGGCTCTGAGTTGATTGTCCAGTTTTATGGGGTCACTTTACAGTGCTCTGGGCTCAATTTGTAGACTTTCGCAGCAGTAGCATAGAAGAGCGCCTCGCGTTCTGCATCGGAATAGTCTCTTGTTGCCAGATCATAACCTGAGAAGATCGTATCAAAACTCCCGCAGAGGCCATCTACGGGAAAATTCGACGCAAACATAGATCGCTCGGGCCCAAAAGTGTCGGCAGCAAAACGAATGATGTCGCGGTTATCATCCAAGCTCCACGGGCGGTCTGCCAAGCCTATGCCGGATATTTTAAGAAAGACATTGGGCAGCGATGCTGCGACTTGCAACGCGTCGCGCCACCCGGTAATTCCTTCGACACTTCGATCTGCCGGAAGTCCTGTATGATTGATAATGATTGGAATGTCTTCTGAAATGCGCCTGAGTTCCTTGAGCTCAGACAGGTGCCACCAGTTGGTCTGCAAATCGAACATGAGGCCAGAAGAGGCCAGTTGGCGGAAGCCGGATTGCCATTTCGGCTCCGACATCGCACCAACTCCCATGCCCGGGTGCGGATTCGAGCGAGGTTTGTGACGCACTGAGCGCACAACAGAAAGATCGGCATAGCGTTCAAGCACCGCACCAAGATCATCTCGATCGAGCCAGATCTGTGCCACATGTGCACCTGGACGCCCCACTTTGTTTGCGAGTTTCTGCATCCAGATTGCCTCGCCGACCGGGTCTTCTGAGCTCCATTCCCCTTCCATCGTGACCGATGCTACCACATCCCAGCCGATTGCAACCGAGTCGTAGTCTGTAGGAAGGAAAGGGCGGTTCCGGAGCGATGAGTAATCGCCATAACGGAATGGAATCATTGGTAGTTCCGTCAGCCAAGGATGTGGGTTCTGGGTTGGATCCCAGAAATGATGATGTGCGTCTATGATTTTCATGAGCGGTACCTCTTGAGCCAGCCAATGACGGGAGAGACCCAGAGCGCAAGAACCAGCAAGCAAAGCACGATCGAGATGGGTCTTTCGATAAGGATGAGGGGGTCACCCTTGGATTTGAGCATCGACGTCACAAAATTGAACTCCAACATTCCACCAAGCACGATCCCCAGAATGGCGGGAGCAACAGGGATATCGTTTTCCTCGAAGAGCCAGCCAATCAGGCCAAATGCCAGCATAATTGCCACTCCGAAGACTGTATTGTTGATCGCGAAGCTGCCAACCAAACATGAGGAAAGCACGATGGGAAGCAAGAGTGACTGTGGCACCCGAAGCAGATGACGAGCGATGCGGATTACAACCCATCCGAGAGGCAATAACAGCAGGTTTGCGAGTAGGAATGCGATAAAGATCGCATAAACCAGTTCGGGCGTCTTGACGAAAATGATAGGGCCGGGCTCGAGCCCCTTGAGATAAAGGACCCCGATGACAATGGCAGTGATGCTGTCACCGGGAATGCCGAAGACCAACGTCGGTACCCAGGCTGCCGAAAGCGCAGCGTTATTCGAGGCCCCCGCTTCGATCACCCCCTCGTCATGGCCTTTTCCGAAGCGTTCTGGTGTCTTTGATTGCTTTTTGGCTATGGCATACGCGACCCAAGCCGCGATATCGGCGCCAGCACCCGGCAGAGCACCAACGATGGCACCGGTTAAACCACCTCGCAACAGATTTCGCCAACGATGCAGCAGGCTCGTCAAGAGTCCAGCGAAGACTGGTCCCATCTGCGGCGCTTCACGCGGCGCGAAACGGCGTTTGGCGTTGCGGATGATCTCGGTCAACGCAAACATGCCGATCATTGCCGGAATGAAGCTGACACCACCCATCAATTCGAAAGAGCCGAATGTGAAGCGAGGTTGTCCGGCGACCTCGTCAATACCGATGAACGCAACGAAGAGGCCGAAGAGCAGCGATATCACTCCCTTGAGTACTGATCCCGTTGAGACAATGGCTGCACAGCTGAGTCCCAAAAGGGCGAGCCAAAAATACTCGACCGAGGAGAAGTTTGTTGCGAAGCGTGCCAATAGGGGTGCAGCGAACATTAACAAAAGAATACCGATCACACCACCGATGAGGGCAGATCCCAATGATAGGCCAAGCCCTCTTTCAGGCTTGCCTTCCAGTGTCATTGCATGGGTGTCGTCCACATAGGCCGCTGAAGCGGGGGTGCCAGGAATGCGTAGCAGCGCACCGGGAATGTCACCAGAAAAGATTGCCGTGGCGGCGAGTGCAGCAATAGCGGCAATGGCGGGCACAGGCTCCATGAAGTAGGTGATCGGCACAAGCAGGGCTACTCCCATCACCGCAGTCAGGCCGGGTATGGCTCCTATTACGACGCCGAGGGCACTGGCGGCGAGTATTGTTAGCAGCACATTAGCGGTAAAGACATAGCCGAGGGCTTCAACAATAACGCTCATGTCAGCCACCCCTCAATCAAACCGCGGGGTAGGGGTACGCGCAGCAACATGCCGAAGATCGCGTGGAGCAGAACTGGCAAACCAAGAGAGACGACAATGGCCGAAATCGGGCGAGCACCAAGTGTACTGGCCAGAAGGGCCGTCACCAATGCGGTAGTCAGAAGGAAACCCAGCGGTTCCACCGCGACAAACCAGAAAATCACCACAGCGATAACCATGAGTTTGCTTAGCGTGTCGCGACTGCGCAATTCTTCACGGATCTGGATCCAAGGACCGGGAGCGGCGGTGAAGAATTGGATCAAGCCCACTATTATTGTCGCCGCGCCAACTATGCGTGGGAAGAAAGCAGAGCCGAATTGCTGCCCTGGTATTGAACGGAACTCAAGTGTACCGACGATGATGGCAAATCCACCTAAAACAGCTAGGATGCCGATTATCCTATCATTGAATTTCATGTTTCCTCCCACATTCTGCCCGCCGGCCACGAACGGTCGACGGACAGTTTGCTCAGATTGCTATTGCGTAATGCCGAGATCTGTAAGCAACTGGTTCGCCTCGGTTGAGAAGTCGTTGGCGAAGATGGAAAATTCTTCTGGACCATCAAAGTAGGGTGTAATGCCTCGTTGGGCGAGTGCATCCTGGACCCCAGCGGAGCCATGCGCTTTTTTTGCAGCCTGAGCGAGCTTGGCCATCACATCGTCGGGAAGCCCGGCAGGAGCGCAGAGCGAGAACCAGTTCGACAAAGAAAAGTCCACTCCCTGTTCCTTGAGTGTGGGCACATCTGGGAAGGCTGAAGACCGCTCATCAGACATGATGGCGAGAATGCGGGCTTCTCCTGCATCAGCGAGTGCACGCGCTTCGATCGGAGAACCGGAGAACATCTCAAGGCCACCCGATACGAGATCCTGAAGTGCGGGTGCGCCGCCCTTAGACGGAATGAAGTCGATCTTGTTCACAGCCTCGCCCATTGCACTTAGCATGCCAGCAGTCGCCATGTGCCAAGGGCCACCAAGCCCCGAGCCCGAGGATTTGAATGTGCCAGCAGGTTTGGTCCTGATGGCCTCTGCTAGGCTCGAAAAGTCCTTGTATTCGCTGTCAGCAGCAACGGTTATTCCGGCGGGGATCAGTGCCAAACGCGAGATCAGCGAGAAGTTGTCCGGGGTGATATCTGCCAGTCCCAGCGAGGTGAAATAGGTTATTTCCGAGGTGCAAGCACCAAGAGTGTATCCGTCTGGCTTGGCACGTGAGATTGCCGTATGACCGACAACACCCGAACCACCGGTGCGGTTGACCACGTTGATTGGTTGGCCCATCGCTTCTTCGAAGCCGGTCGCGAAAATGCGGATAATCGTGTCGGTACCGCCACCTGCGCCCCATGGAACGACAATTGTGATCGGGCGATCTGGATATTCAGCCAGTGCTGTGCCTGTCATTGCAGTCAGGGCAAGGGCCATGCCGCTTAAAAGTTTGCCGAAAGTCTTCATGATTTTCCTCCTCCATGAATAAAAAGTTCAATCTAGCCTATTTATCTGCGTCTAAGCTGTGAGCTCTTGCCAGATAGTCGTTCCCTTGGTCTTTCACGGACAGCTTGCCGTTTGTGGCTGCTTTGGCAGTCCGGCGATTGCCGTGATGCACACTGGTATGCTGTCGGCGCAGATGATCAAGAGTGACAACGCACTCAGGTATCTGAGTTTGTCGAGTACTGCAGCAGTGATGATCATTTTTGAAACCCACGCAGCGATGTGCGGGGTATCCAGATTAAACCGGCCTGCCACCGCCATTGCCTGCAAGGTTGATGATTTTGATCGTATCGGCATGGAAGTCAGCGGCACAGGCCGCTCGCGCAGGCAAGAGCGAGCGCAATCATCGATGCAGGTGCGAGAAAATGTTTCACTGGTCTTCCTCCCTTAGGTTGAAACACCGAACGGGTTTCGGTGGTCAAAAATAAATCGTTTAGGCCGCCTCCCATATTCGCGTACGATCAAGCGCACGGGCCACCAGTACGGACAAAGCCTCACCACACGCGTCTCTGGATCCTCCCAGATCCATGAGAGCCAGCTTGCGACCCAGATTGACCGCATTGCGGGTCGCGCCGAGATCGGCAATGCCTTTGCCAGCAATGTCATAAGCCGTGCCGTGCGCCGGCGTCACGATGGGAAAGGGATAATTGGCTATCAGGGTCACGCCGCGATCAAACCCCATCAGCTTCATGGCGATTTGCCCCTGATCGTGATACATGGTCATGACGGCATCAAATTCACCACGGGTCGCCCGGACAAAGACCGTATCAGAGGGCACAGGTCCGGTGACAAGAATATTGGCGGCCTGCGCCCGTTCGATTGCCGGATGGATTATGTCGTCATCTTCGGTGCCGAAATTCCGCCCGTCGCCGGCATGGGGATTAAGAGCCGCAACCCCAATTCTGGGGGCTTCAAACCCTGCCGCCTTCATGGTCTTATCGGTCAGGCACAGGCTGTCAAAGACCCTGTCTTCGGTGATCCTGCTGGCCACCGCGCTCAGCGGAATATGAGATGTCACTCGAGCATTCCATACTTCATCCAGCACGTTGAATTCACGACCGCTTTCCTTGGGATGAATCGTCGCATCGATGAAGCCGATTTCGTCGACATAATCCGCCTGAGCTAAACGCATGGCAGATTTATTGAAAGGCGTGAAGAAGGCAACATCCGCATAGCCCGCATTGACTGCCAGTAGAACTGCCCGGAAATTCTGGACAGATGCCAGACCGCCTTCATAGCTGGCCTCGCCTCTCTTGACATTTGCAGGATCGCAATTTGCCAGATCAATCAGAAACGTGCCTTCCGGCAGGGGCCCATCCAGTTGGTCAATGGAAATGGTGGGAATAGTGATCTCAACGTCGGCGATCTCGGCACCTTCTTCGAGAATGCGACGGTCGGCGAAGATCATCAGATCATCTGCATTGGCGCTGGGATCTGCAACAATCTTTGCAGCCAGCTCGGGACTGATGCCACCTACATCCCCGACTGCCATTGCCACTCTTAGTCGCTTGTCCATGCGCTTCACCTTTCAAAGAGACCTGACGCTGTACCCTCCGCGAGAGGGCGAAGCCGATCTGCTCAAATTGTTAAAGGGAATGCATCTGCTCATAACCAACCATTCACCCGCATCCGGTCGCGGGATCATTGTTCGTTGTTACGCTTTGAGCCGATCAAACCGGTGCTCTCCAGTGAATCCAATTGATCGCCTCATCCTCCCTCGTGTAATGTATAATGCATAATGCATTTGAAGCGCAAGGCTCGCAATATATTTTTTCGCTACAATCCAGATGTGTTGAATGTCACTGAGAACTGGCGCTGCCTCACATTTGCTGAAGTTGTCGGGCAAACTTTGGCCGGTTCATCGGATGATCAGCTATGCATCAGCGATTTCAGCGTACGGGTCTAGCGCCAGAGGGCTTTTCAGTTAGTTGAGTGAAAATCGTTGGCAGGAGCGTGCAAATTCAGTTGCGACCACGTTCATGCTCAGGGATTTGTCCTGACTGTGGGCGGCTAAGTCGATGCGTGCAAAGCCGATACCAAAGAAGACCTGCAGACCTACCGCTGGGCCGTCGGCGCGCAGAGCTTATTATTGAGGCGCGTCGTTTCTGGTGTGATGCTGTTCTGTTTGGGCGGCGCATCTTCTGTGAACGGTTCGATGATGGTGTATTGGCTCACTATGGTCAGCGAACTCAACGTGTGGAAACAATCCTGCACCATCTCGGTTTGGCGCTTGGAGGCAGACCAGCGTCAGCCTTTTTTGAACGCCTCATAATGCCCGTGAGCAACGATACGCTACTGCGAGTGATATGAGATGTACCGCGGAGCGAAACGATGCCTGAGTTTGAAATCATGACTTTCCTGGGCCATTCGAACCCGGGAGAAGCACGGAAATATGTAAAGAAAGCAAACAGGAAGCTGATGGCCGACAATGCAATGGCAAAGCTGAAATGATGTCCAACCTATGTACCCCGGTTGGACAAAAGCCCTCGCAACTGCCTGAGCTGCAAAGGCTTTTTGTGCAAAGTGGTACGCCCTACGGGACAAAGATGGGCACTGGAATATAACGATAAATTGTAAGCGCTGTTCCGCTCACACGTTGCGCGGATAGTTCCAGGGCAGGAGCGCATCGATGTTGCTCTGCTTGTGACCATTGACGATGGCTTTGAGTGTTTGTGCCAGCCATGCATGCGGGTCAATGCCATTGAGTTTGCAGGTTTCAATGAGCGAGGCGATGATCGCCCAGTTTTCGGCTCCCGCATCATGACCGGCAAAGAGCGCATTCTTTCGATTGAGGGCAATCGGCCTGATTGTCCGCTCGACACTGTTGTTGTCGATCTCGATACGCCCGTCAGTGAGGAACAGGCAAAGACCTTCCCAGTATTTGGCGATATAGGCCAGAGCCTGGCCTAGTGGCGATTTCTTCGAGACACGAGAGCTGTGCTGACTGAGCCATGTTTGCAAGCCGGCAATCAATGGGGCTGACTTTTCCCGCCGTATCGCAAGTCTCGTATCAGCATCCATGCCTTTGATCTCAGCCTCAATGCGGTACAGAGCTGCAATCTGTTCGATGCCCTTCTGTGCAATGGGAGCTGTGCCGGCGCGCGTGATCTCGACCAGTTTGCGGCGGGCATGCGCCCAGCAATAGGCAAGGCGGATGTTCTGGCTTGTTCTCTTGAGCAACTGATTGTAACCGGCATAGCCGTCCACCTGCAGAATGCCGCTGAAGCCCTGCAATATCTGGTCGGCATAGTGCCCGCTGCGCCCCGGCGCATAGGTGAAGGCCACTCCTGGCGGGCCGCTCCCATTCCCCGTTCCTTGCCAGGGCTGGTCATCCCGGGCCAGTGCCCAGAAGTAGCCGGTCTTTGTTCTTCGTTTGCCGGGCTCAAGGACTGGAGCTCTTGTCTCGTCCATGAAGAGTTTGCCTGACCGCTTCAGATCGACAAGCAGGGCGTCAAAGACGGGCCGCAATTCAAAGGCAGCCCTGCCAACCCAGTCTCCAAGGGTAGAACGGTCAAGATCGATCCCCTGACGGGAATAGATCTGGGCTTGCCGGTAGAGAGGCAAATGATCGGCATATTTGCTGACCACAACATGGGCCACCAGTTCCTCGGTCGGCAGACCGCCTTCGATCAGATGGGCTTGAGCCTTGGCCTGAGCCACACCATCCGTGCAAGATCTGCAGGCATATTTGGGGCGCCGGGTGACGATGACCCGGAACTGGGCCGGGATCACATCAAGCCGCTCGGATACATCCTCGCCGATACAATGCAGATCAGCCCCACAGGAGCAGACCAGACTGTCTGGCTCGATCACTTCCTCAATGCGCGGCAGATGTTTCGGCAAAGCCCCGCGATTGGCTGAACGGCGCGTCTTGCGTGTGGGCTCTGTTGGAGAGGGATCGGCCTCATCGGCGGCATGAACCGCGGCAATGGCTGTTTCCAGATCTTCAAGGGCCAGTTGGAACTGATCGGGATCGGCCTTCTCCGACTTACTGCCAAAGAGAGCTTGCTTGAAGGCCTTGACCAGCGTCTCAAGCTGGGCGATCCGTTCATCCTTGCGAATGCCATGAGCCTCGCTGGCAATCACCAGCGCCTTCAGGGCTGCAATATCATCGGGAAGATCAGCTTCGGTCAACATGGCCAAAATCTAGCAGATCTCTGCCATCAAAACACAAACAACATCAGACCCGAGTCACCCTGACGCAGCTATTCCACATCCTGCGGTGCTCGCACTTCCAGACTGCGAACCCGACGCCAATCAAGCCCGGCAAAAAGGGCTTCAAACTGCGCATGATCAAGCCGCATCAGGCCATCCCGGATCTCCGGCCAGACAAAGCTCTGCTCCTCAAGACGCTTGTAGGCCAGCACAAGCCCCGTACCATCCCAATAGAGAAGCTTCAGCCGATCTGCCCGTCGGGACCGAAAGACAAACACAGTGCCAGTAAAGGGATCCTTGTTCAGCTCGTTCCTGACCAGCGCAGCGAGGCCATCATGGCCCTTCCGGAAGTCAACCGGTTTGCTGGCCACCAATATCTTCACCCGGTTCGAAGGAAAGATCATGATGAACGTGCAAGAGATCGCGCCACAGCGGCTATCCTACCTGCGCTTGCTCCTGCTTCGAGCCGGATGATCACAGAGCCCCATTCGATCTCTGGACGGTCATGGCTCGCTACCGGTTCGCTGGTCTCGGATACCACACAGCTGCGGGGGGCCTCGACAATCAGACTGGCAAACTCAATCTCGCCCTCCGGCTCCGGCAACACCAGCTTACCAAGACGAGCTTGCGTGCGCCATGCAGAGAGATGGTTTGGACGAACCCCATACCGCTCGGCAACATCACAGACACGAGCACCCGGCTGAAGACTTTCCGAGACGATCTGTGCCTTCTCCTCATCCGTCCACTTACGTGGCCTCCCGCGCGAATTCCGCGAAGGAGTGAGAAACTCCGCCGTACTCTCCATGGAGATACTCCATAAATATCAACATGAAGATCTCATCGCAGAACCGGCTGTAACCCGCAACGTGGGGCTGGAACAGCGCTTACGATAAATTACGCCCGGTAGACCGAAGTTGCCCAGATTTGGTAACACACCGCCTTTACATTGGCTGTTAGGGGCAAAGAACCTTCCATTGCGTCGCAGTATCGGCGGCAGGCGAACTTCAGCAATGCGGACGAAAGGGGCATTTGTTGCATTGCGGGAGTGCCGACAACATCGGGAATGCCAGCAGGTCTGGAGGGCAGGGATCTGAATAAAGGTTCTGAGTTGGTGGAAAATCAACTCTCCTTTAAGTGGCATAAATAGTTTTTTTACAATCTTTTTAGTCATTTTTTTAGCAACTTCTCTGCTACTCATTTCTGGACTGTTGCCAGAAGGAGTTGGATTATGGCTCGATTGAAGATGTCATTGTTAATGTTCGTTTTTTTTGCGACTCTCGCGGCCAATACAGTTTTTAGATTTGATATCAAAAGTAAGCCTTTGCATCTGCTGCAAGGCATAATCGACACGACTATGACTTCGTGGCTCGGAGACACGATTACCGGAACTGTGCTTGCGCTTCTTGCTGTGGGTGTACCTATGCTGATGATGCGTAAGAGCTACGAAGCAAAAGCACAATTCGCATTGAACAGCACTAGTGCATCTTTACAAGGCAAGGTCTACAAGCCATCCGAAGCTGAATTGAAGGCTGTAAGAAAACCGACATTTGGTAGGCGCAGATAGGCAATGTCACCACGCTGAACAGATCTCACCCAACCCACTTCCGAGTAGTTAAATCGGCACTATTCGTTCTTTGTCGGCTCGTCGAGAGCGACAAACACGAGGCAGATATTTCCCGCAATTTGGACCAATGTCTACTTTAGGCTGTGAACCCCGGCCACTTTTGTTGCATCTGCGAATACACCTTCATTTCCAATGTCCAATTTGGGCTCGAACCGGACTGGTGCAGTGCATCATCACCGGAAATAGCCCATCTGGCGCCGTGATTGGTATTCGCGGCCCTCAGCTGCCTTTCGCGGCAACAAAATTGAATGGCCGCTTTGGAAGATTCGACTAGATAAACAACAATCGAACTTCTGGATCAGCTTCAGTGATCCGTCTCATGCGCTTGTCAGCAGTTACGAATATAAGATCTCTTTCCTTTGCTTGCGAACACATCCAGAGATCATTTTCGTCGATTGCAAGCGCCTTACCACTTGATTTATCGACCCACTCTTCAAGATACTTCGGGCGGTCCTTTCGCAAAATTTTAGCCAGAAACTTCTTGGCCAGAGCCGCTTTGATTTTGGCGTAAACTATCGCCGTGTGATGAGTGACATCAAGGACGGCATAGGAATGGGCAGTTGCGATCATGGATGTCAGAACACTCATATCCTTCTTGCCGATCTGGTGCGCGATCTCGACGCCAAAACCAAGCTCAGCAAGGGCCACACAAGACACAAATCTCGGGATTTCAGTTGGCAAAGCATCAAGTGAAGCGGATTTGACCGTATGATCAGGATGCGTCGGATCAAGATAGATCGACAAGATGGTGGTATCCAGGAGGTAAGCGTCCATCTGCCCTTAGCTCCCATATTTGCGTAGCAGAGAAACCTCTTCGTCTGGCAACGGTTTGAATACTTTCGATATCCAATCTCCTTCATTGTTGAATTTTTTGGAGACAGATTCAAACAGGGTTGTCCCAGCCATCAGGTAGTTTTCCGACCAGTGTTGCCAATCATGGGCGACGGGTCTTTCCGCATCACTAAAGTACTCGATCAACTGTTTTTCGAGCCGCAGCGGTAAGTCGTAAGCCCGCAGAATTTCAGCATCCACTTTGTCGAGCGCACGAGCGAGAACAGCATCTTCGCTAATCAATGGAGACGGATCGTTAACCAAAGCCAGGTAATCGCTGATCGCATCGATAAGGGTAGTAGGAATTGTTTTGGGCAGCGGTATTTGGCCAACGACAGATACTCTGAATCGGTCTTTTGGTGAGTTGATTGCAAGATAAGCATTGGCAACCGGACCGTTCAAGATACCGCTTAACGCGATCAGATATTCCTCCGACATTGTCTTTTGTGGTCGCAGGGCAAAGAATTGCTGAGAGCAGAGTAGACCGTTAAAATCGGTTACTGCTCCGAAGCACCAGGGTCCCCGACGAAGCCTCGTAGCACTTACAAATATCTTTGGTTCAGACCAGCTTTGCGTCATTCCGCGTCGCAAACTTTCTGGGCGGAAATCCAGCCACTTTTGGGAAGGATTAACAAACTGCTTCATCCCACGAACGTTCAAATAACCTGGCCTGAAGCCCTCTTGTTTCTCATCTAGTGCGGCCTCTTCTTGTGAATAATTCCACTGAAGGCCCCAACTCGTATCGAGCTCATCTTCCAATCTTGGGTACTTGTGCAAATAATCCCACAGTTCACTCAGCGCTGATAACCAAAGCTGCCCAGAATACGGTTCAGTTGAAGAGCGTCTCGATGTTCTGCGAATACTTGTTTCGCCCGTTTTCAGGAAGGAATGTCGGTCGTTTTCCGAGACTTCGGTCGATCTCAATTCAATTTCTTTAGTGGCTTGATCGCGCAGACTGGTCGCAATAACTGCGGACGTCTCGACCTTGGAAACACCGAAAATGCCGTCGGGCAGTTTCAGGATTTCGATCTTGGCATAGTTCGCTTCGAGTTCTTTACGATGCTCCTTAAACTGATCCTCAAGAATAAAGGAACGTGGAAGAACAAATCCGAGAGCTTCTGGGCGCGCCTCAATTGCCATTTTAAAAGCTACGGAGGCCTTGGACGCGCTCGTGTTTATATTTTTGTACTTTTCCCGTTCTATTGCCTTGAATGCCTCAAAAGGTGGGTTGCAGACCACTACGTTGCTGGCGTTCAGCTTGGTTTCCAAATTGTCATCCGCAAACAAATCGAGTTCCCCGATACGCCATCCGTTGTGATTGGGATAGTCGGCCAAAATCAGGGATAGCGTAGCGACTTCACAAGCAAAAGGATCAATTTCGTCTCCAGAAATTTGCTTGATTAGATGCTTGTGACATTTTGCGTCTGACCAGTCAGACGGGAGCAGATCGCGCAAATGCCGAATGGCTGATACGAGAAATACACCGGCGCCGGCAAAAGGTTCGTAAATGCTAATTTTATTAAAGTCTAAAGTGTGCAGTTCCAGTTTTTGAACGACATACTCGGCCACTTGGCGCGGTGTGCTGTGAGTTCCAAACAGCTTACGAGCTTCGGAAGTGACCAGAGTGTTTTCATAAACGAATGCCAGATCGTCGGCAGAGATATTTGAAAAACTGATTCCGGATCGCAAGTGCTCCCAGGCTTGCTCGAAGGTGCTGAGTTCCAAGAGGTTTTGCCTGATATCTAGGGTATGGAGCGAATAATATTGTTCAATTGCTTTCAGGACGGAAGACAGATCATTGTAGTCCCAATTTTCCGAATAAGCATGCCGTCGATCCTGAAGGACTTTGGCCGCCAGCATTCGAAACACGATTCTGTATTGCGTTCTGATGTCTGTGTCGGAGAACTTATTTTTGTCAATCAACAGCTTGAGCGTATCCGACAACAACCGATCTAGCTTGAGATGAATTTCTCCCTCGATTGCCGGTAGAAGGCCAAGATCGACGAAATCCAGTTGGTGCACTCCGTCGTAACCGTCGATCGATTTGGCACGGTGAATGGCTTCGGGGTGCCACTCATTTTCGTAGATTTTGAAAAGCGCCGAAATTTTATCAAGTGTGGTTTTTTCAACAACCCGTGGCGGGTCATCGCATCGCACCTGCCACACGGTGACATCTTGACGTTCGATGACAAAAAGAAGCGGCGCACCGATTGCCCGGTAAGAACGCACGAGTTCAATTTCCGGCGCGCCATCATTTTCGACAACGGCCATCGCTGCGGATCGATATGAGGGCGGAGTGCGTGAGAAAGCGACAAGCGGGACACTTCTTGTGTCCAGTGATGTGCTCCAGACATCGGCAAATTCGAAGTCGCGAACGACCGCTTCACTTCGATATCCAACGGATGCAAACCCATCAGCGATTTTATCAATTGCGTTCATGATCGCCCTCCACTCTGGTTCGTTGCTGAACCAACTGGAGTGAGAGGAAAGCGAAGCTCGGCCTGACCAGTTGTTCCGGCGCTTGCTAGAAATCGATCTCGGAGTTGGGCGATCAGAACTTGCAGTGGCACATAAATGACGGGTTTAACAACGAGCGTTTCTTTGAATTCGCCCGAGAGAATAATTTCGTTTCCTACAATATCGATGGCCAATTTTGAACGCTCAAGAACCGGCCACGACTCGCTGTTGCAGATTTCGAATAAGTCTTCCGCCAGTGATGAAAGTGCGCTTATCTTGATACCAAGATCGTTTGTCAGACATCGAACAACGGCCACTGCCAGAATATCTCCGGAAGTGAAACAAGGGCTGTGGCCCGTGCCTTTGCAGAGTGGGCTCAGTGACTTCTTCCAATGGCGATAGGTTTCAGATTTGATCGAAATCGCACCTCTCAACTGGCCTGGCGTGTATAGAACCGACACAAATGCCCCCTCTAACTTGTTGTCAGCAACAAGTTAACCTGCATAGTCTTAACAAGCAATTGAAAAAACGACATTCACGCTCCGGGGGGCGAATGGCAGCAATCCGCCCACAGTGACCATCCCCATCAATTTTCTGCACCTGCGCCAGTGAGCTGGAAAACTCAGAGGCCAGAAACTATCTCGAACAGACTGGTTTTCGCGTGGCATCAGGTGAACTCCGCGACATGGTGAGCTACCGCCGGGCAAGCGATTTTGGTCGGGCCGTGACAGAAACATGTCTCGGAGAGCTCAACAATCGCGCCCGCGTATTTTCCGATCGCTATTGAAGGAGTTGTCTGACGCCAATCAGGAACAACCATGAGAACGGTGATGTCACTGAAAAAGCCCAGCATCGATAATCTGAACCGTAAAGGCAGCCCCGACAACGGCCTGGAGGTGGCAACGACAAACAATCTGGCCAAGCCCCCAAGGGGCATGAAGAGACAGCTCAATATGCTTGTTTCTGAGGAGACCTTGCGGGATTTCAAGATGACCTGCGCGGCACATGGCATCCCAAAAAGCCAGCTATGGCAGCTGGTTTGGGAAGAATGGCGAGCAAGAAATCCCTAACCCCGCCACACCGATTAGGCGCGGTTTCAAGTTTAGGATGATGGAACATCTTTGGCATTAATCAATGCGACTGGATAGTCGGAGAATTGACGGTCACAACTAACTATGGTCAATCCTTCCGTTTGCGCCTGCGCAATAATCATGCGATCGAAAGGATCCATATGATGAAGCGGCAGATTGGCAGCCATTTTCGCATGGTAAGGAGAAATGGGAAGCGGTTTGGCACCGAAGGCATCTATCGCTTCTTCAAGATCAAGGGGAACCGACCATTTCCCCAACGCCGATTTGATGCCAGCCTCCCAGACACTTGCCGCACTAACGTAAATTTCGTTTCCAGCATCGACCAGGAGCGACCTTGCAAACGTTCCCAGTTCAGGGTCATCCGTCAGAGCCCAAATGAAGGTGTGAGTGTCTAGAAGCAATCGTTTCATCAATCTTCCATCCCGAACATGGTCGCGATTTCGGCGTCACCATCATGGATGCCTTTGCCCATTGATAAACCGGCATTTTTGTAGAGGCCCAATTTGCGGGGAGTTGAATCGGCTTCGTATTTGACGAGTCGAGCAAGCGGCTTCCCCGCTTTTGCGATGATGACCTCTTCACCCGAGAGGCTTTTTTCGACAAGGGCCGAAAGTTTGGCCTTTGCTTCGTGTAAGTTGACTTGCATGCAGGACCTCCTGGTTGCCTTCACAAATGTCTCACTGTACACGACCCCACGATGGGTTCAACTAGGTTCAACCAACTGCTGAAGGCTCTTGGATTCCACATGAAGATCCGAAGAGCCATTAATTTTTAAATTCGATTTTTATTTTCCGAAAACGGACTCACTTCCCCTGCTGAGAGACGATCTGATCGTCTGATCCAGCAGTCCGGATTCATATTGTCGGTATCCCGTCTCTCTTCAAACGTGATTTGATCAGGAGACGATACATGCATTTCTGCTCTCGAAACCATAGCAACCAAGTCGGCCAGAATGACTCCGACAGATGGTGGCCATTTGGAAACCACCCCCGCATAATCTGCAAGTTCGGCAAGGGTTGTTGTGCCGGGCAGCAAGGTCAAATGCGATCTCAACCGGATCGCCGAAACCATCATCAGGCCGTAACGACAGCCTGCCAGCACCGCGAAAATCATATCCATCTGATCCACCAACCACACACGAGAGTGGGGACGGATGTATGAGTGAAGAGAAGACAGCAAGGATACCCGTGTCAGACACGGAGCCTTGCGAAGGGATGCAGGCCTCCCCCTCGACCCCCACCAGTCAGCCGCGGAAAGCGCAAGATGATCAGCGGATATCTGTGCGCGTTCTTGCGGCTGAAAAAGCACAGCTTGTTGCACTCGCCAAACTTCGGGACACTTCGGTTTCGGAGCTTCTACGTGATGCGTTGGGCCTCGTTCAAAGACCCAAGCGTACACTCCGACCACCTCCCAAAGTCGACCGCAAGCTTCTCATTGCCGTTAATGCTGTCGGCACCAATTGCAACCAGATTGCTCGCGCCATCAACTCTGCTCGTCGACATGGCGACATGCGCCAACTCGACGCGATCGACATCCTCACCACCCTTGTCTCTCTTGATCGGCAACTAGCATCCATCCGCTTGTCTCACTCCAAAATGGAGGAAGACAATGCTGATTGATGTCTTTGCCAAAGGACAGGGTGGCGGCGCAGGTCCCATTGATTATCTCATAGCCCTTGATGTGGTGGACTATGACAATAACCGGAACGTGTTGCGCGATGAAAATGGTGACGTGATCATCAAGCGCCGTGATCCGCCGCCAGACATTATGCGTGGCGATCCCAATATCACACGCGACCTGATCAACAGTTCCCCATTCAAATGGGCATATGTCTCAGGTGTTGTTGCCTTCGCGTTGGAAGACAAACCGACCGAAGCGCAACAGCAAGACGTGATGGAAGCCGTTGAAGGCTTGGCGTTCGCCGGCCTGCAGCCAGAGCAATATAATATTCTCTGGGTCAGGCACACGCACGAAGGCAAGGTCGAGCTGCATTTCTGTCTGCCTCGCCTCGAGCTGATATCGGGTAAATCGATCAATCCGTTCCCGCCAGGGTTTGAAAAAGCATTCAACAGCCTGCGCGACGTGCTGAACAAGCGCTATGGCTGGGCTGACCCAGAAGACCCCTCCCGCGCCAGAGAGCGCAAAAATGTCAAAGAAAGTCAAAGCCGGGCTGAAACACGGGACGAGATCCAGAACTGGATTGAGAGCCAGATAATAGCCGGAACCATCAACGACCGGTCAGAGATGATCAAAGCCCTGCAGAAATTCGGCTTAGAGGTTCCACGTACCGGCAAAAATTACATCACAGTGAAAGATCCACAAAACAAGGCCAGATGGCGCATGAAAGGAGTAATTTTCCATGAAGGATGGACCAGAGACGAAACCATTGCGCGAGAGATTGCGAGAGAACGAACAGGAGGCGGAGAACCGCCAAAAAGACTTGATGACATCAGCCTCGCAGAGCTTCAAGAAAGACTTGGACACCATATTGAACGACGCACGAAATACAATCAAAGCCGGTATCCAAGACCTCAAGAGCGAAGTCGAGACGGAATTGAACCAGGAACGGTCCGAGAAGCAACAGCATCTGACCCGATACGAGGAGTTCCAGAAGAACCTGTCGGATGTCCAGACCCAGATCTTCAAAGAACAAACGACAACTACGGAAGCTTTGGAACGATTGGAAGCGCAGATGAAGAGACAAAAGATGATGGCGGCAGCGGCGATCCTCTCAATGCCGGTGATTTTCTGGCTTCTGGTGCCGACCCAGCAGGACCATCTGCAGCAAGGCAAACCAATGTCCCTCCAGCTGCCAGGCCGATATCTGATCATGGACATCAAAACCGGCGAGATGGCCAACTGCTTGATGCTGCCGACCGGTCGACAGCCTCAATGCTCGAAAGTGGAGTTTTGACCGATGACACAAAACCATCAAGAAATCAGTCAGCCCACCTTGCTGACGCCACTCGAGCGCGAGTTGATGTCATCCATCGAAGAATTGGTGACACAATTGAACGGGCCCAACGAAGAGCAGAACAAAGCACTGCAAAATACCGTCAACTTGCTGATGCAACGGCAAGACGCGCTCGAAGCCTCATTCAAAGCCTTTCAGTCCTGCCAAATGGACTACAACAGTGCTTTGATTGGTTGGGCTGGCACCCCAAACGATCAGAAAAGTCAGGTCCGCTTGTCTCAAGCGATCAAGGCTCTGGAACAACTCGCCCAAGCCGCTTCGAACAAATGATCTTGAAAAATGCCGAGTTGCAGCAGCAACGCAAGAATGAGCAGCAAGAAATCGAAAGCGCCGAAGCCAAGACCGAACCATCACCAAGGTCAAAGGAGCAAGCCCGCTCCTTTGACCACCTCGATGCGGCCGAATTCGAACGCCGAATTGATCTGGAGACAGGTGAGTTTCTAGATGGTGACGATTATGTTGCTGACGCCAGCAACCACGACAATCGCCCACCGGTGGGACAAAAAGCAGGAAACAGTAGCGGTCACACGAACTCCGTCGCACCTGCGCCTCGTCGCGAGCCCCACGGTCGGATGACGGAGCAAATGGCACGGAATGAGGAAACTCGACCGCCACGACCTACCGCCCCGATCTCGCAACCAACGAATGACAAACGGCAGGCTCCGCCTGTCACATCATCAAGCGCTCAGGCCCAAAGCAAACCCAGCGGCGGTGAAATCACCCCTAAAAAGCGCCGCCGCGACAGTGGATATGAGCGGTGATACCGCACGAAGCGAAAGAGGGAGAAGTCGACCAATCTGCTTTCATGTGGCGATCCGGGTGACGCCACATTCAACCCGATTGGTCTGAAAAACAGATGGGAGGAATGGATAGGCGGAGCATCTAAAACCAAAGGATATTCCATGACCGATGCAATAAATCCGCAAATCACCCTTGGTGACAGTGTTCGACTGGACAGCAATGAAAAAGCTGCGCTCCCGGAACGAACACTCAAACCAGAAACATGGTCTTCAACCGTCAATGACTGGCTATCGGGCCCGATGGCCTTTTACCCGATCATTCTCATCTCGGAAGAAAACCTGTCCGACGTAAAGACAAGCAATGAGGCTGCCCTAGAGCATCTGGAAGCAGCCCTTTTGCTGATCAAGACCCTTGATCAAGGCTCTCTGCCCTCGATCGGCAAAGGAATTGCCATGATGTCGGAAGTGGTGAGAGAAAAGCGATTGTTCAACGAACAATACAGACGGTCAGCAGAGAACTTGCGGGAAACCCTGCGGGGTGGTGCAAATCTCGGCCAGAAGGATGTGCTGGATCAGATCTCGACACAGCTTCGAGAGGCACTGGTTCATTCAGAGCAGATCGACTACGCCCTGTGCCCGCTCAACAACAGCGAGCACCTCTACAGCCCGGATCATGGCGTCATGATCGATGACGTGATCCGTCATCTCTAGGCCCGCTTCTCCCAAACACCACCGTACCGGCTTTCGAACACGCCCTATCCCAGTGCGCGTTGCAGGTAATCTCAATTCATAACGACATCAGAAAGACGATCAAATGACCTCTATCCCACAGAGCTTTCGCCACAATATCTCTCTCCTGCTTGACCAGCACTCGACCGATGCCAGCCGTATCATCGATATTGGGGCGGATGCGATCCGTGCCGCGAGACAGGCGCTCGATGCCATGCCCGCAGATGTTTCGATCGGAGACATCTTTCAAGACATCGCACCTGTTCAGGCCTTGATTAAAGCTGTGCAGGCCCGCGCAGTGCTGGAACCGGAATTTTCCGACATCGTCGATGAGGTATTGGAACAACTACCTGCCGCATTTGATGAAAGGAACCCAATCGAAAGGTGCCTTGCGAGCGCGAAGGCTGATCTGCTCGAGGCCAAATACTATGCCAATCGATATCTGGATTTGATTGTCTCCGAGGCGCAACGGGCTCAAACACGCGGCTCACACTGAACGCAACATCGGCATCCATTCGATCTCGCCCATTCTGCGGGCGAGGTCGAAACGGCCACAAGCCCAGTGGCCTCACAATCCCAATACCAACAACTGCCTATATTGAGGCATGTATTTCAGGAGACAATTGGCCATGAAAGACCTTTTCATCAGCATGGGATCATTCATTTGCGTCCAGAATTTCGTCGCAGGACCGTTGCAGTGCAAACCCCTCCAACCCGACGAAGTCGCCAGCATCATCGCAACCACAAGAGCAGAGGGTGGCAAGATCAAGGGCTATTTCGATTTCAGCTCGGAACTATCGGAAGAAGAAGATCAACGCCTCCATCAGCGCCTCGTCGCATTCGAAACAGCAACGGGAACCCGGCTCAGCAAAGATGATTTCTTCTACGACTGTGACGAAGACGACGATCCTTTCCCTAGAATAAACTACGTTCCAACCGTGAATGATACCTGCAGCATGCTGGTGGTCGAATATTTCATCCCGTATAGGCCTGACAAGGACCTAAAAGGATCTGAATCGAGCAACCAATACGCAGATTCGGCGGATAGCATGTCTTTCTACCTCTTCGAAACACCACAAAAGCCAACCTCAGATCAGGTGGTGACCTGACCACATCTGCTCCTTCGGCCAGCTCGAATAACTGCAATCGCCAGAGCATCGCAGCCAGAAAACATGGATTTTAAAAATTCATGTTTTTATCGGGACGACGCCACGCCCAGAAGGCTGGACGCGTCTGCGATTGCAGCAAGCGGTCATGAACTTTTATGCAGGGGCTACTTTCTGGAGATGTGCCGGAAAGAAAATTACTCAACCATTTCAGAAGCTTGTGCAGTGGTGAAAGAATGTGTTTTGATTTCCAGCCAAACGACCCCATCTCGTGGGATTCACGCATTTTTACCAGAAGCCAAAATCTGCCAAAAAATCGATCCCTGCAGCAAAAGCAGCGGACTGCCTCGATAGCAGGATCCTGATTTGCCGAATTTCTGGCTCAACATGCGGCCTGCATGAAACTCAACCGCTTCGAATCCAGCGCAAGTGGATTGCAAGGCCCAGTTTATTCAAACAATTCAGAAGCTTGAATAAAAGTCGAAGAAAATATTTTTAAAATTTTCAAACGGACTCACTTCGTTGATGCCCTGTCGGCACCTGGAAATCGCTGCCGACAAAACATCAAACCCGGTTTGTCCTTCAATGCCATCAAGTCCGAAACCAGAAAAAATGGATTTATCACATCAGCCGACAACCATGGCGGATGCGAAGAATGCATTGAACTCGGCCGGTCGCAGAGGGCAGCCAAAGAATAACAGCCTGACCGTCACCAGTGACTGGGCTGCAGCTTTCGAAGTGACCGAAGAAGAAATTCAGTTGATTTTGAACCATCTCGATCGCGACCTTCAACGGATCATGGGAGAATGACGATGACAGATACAAAGATCAGGAACTGCGCTTTATACTGTCGAGTGTCGACCAGTCGTCAGGCGGAAAAAGACCTTTCCATCCCTGATCAAATTCGTCATGCGAGGCAGTATTGCGAGCAGAGAGACTGGGAACTGGTAAGAGAATTTATCGAACCCGGGGCTTCGGCAACAAATGACAATCGCCGGGTTTTTCAGGAACTCATCGCTTTTGCCTGTGGCCCTGACAAACCCATTGATGCAGTGCTCGTGCATTCATTCAGCCGTTTCTTTCGGGACGATTATGAGTTCGAAACTTATCGCCGTCGTTTGAAAAGGCATAAAGTTACCTTGATCTCTATGACGCAGGAAATTGCCGATGATCCGCAAGGTAATCTCATTCGCAGCGTGCTTACCGGATTTGATGCTTACCATTCCGCAGAGACCGCAAAACACACGACGCGGACCATGATGGAGAATGCCCGTCAAGGATACTGGAATGGCGGGAAGCCGCCATTCGGATATTGCACAATAGAGGCGGAGAAAAGGGGGGACCGGGTCAAGAAAAGACTCGCCATTGACGAGGACGAAGCCACATTGGTGCGTAGGATCTATGACCTCTACATAAATGGAAATGGCCTCAGTGGGCCACTGGGCGTGAAAGCCATCGTCGAACATCTCAATAGTCGCGGCATCAAGCGTCGAGGAAAGATGTTCTACGTGAGCCACGTTCACGACATCTTGCAACGAACAATCTACACCGGTACCCACTACTTCAACCGCCTGGACAGCAAGACACGGGAAATCAAACCGCGTGAGGAATGGATTCCGGTTAATGTGCCACCAATCATCGAGCAGGTTGTGTTTGATAAGGTGCAGAGGACATTGGAAGCCAAGCGTCCCCAAAACACACCGCCACGGGTGGTCAGCGGACCAACTTTGCTTTCGGGTCTCCTGAAATGCGCCACATGTGGCGGCAGCATGGTTTTGAGGACGGGAAAAAGTGGTCAGTATCGCTATTATGCCTGTTCTACATGCGCCAGAAAGGGGAAAACAGCTTGCCCGGGCAGAAGCATTCGCATGGACTTCATGGATGACATGATCCTGCAAGAACTGGCCCAAAAGCTTTTTACCCCGGAACGGCTCTACCTAACTCTTCAGGAAATCATGGATCGTTCGAAGGGTGGCAAAGAAGCCCTGAAACAGAAGCTGGCCCAACTCAAGAAAGAGCATTCTGCAAAAGCGGCTGGGCTTTCAAACCTGTATGCAGCGATCGAAGAAGGTCTCATTGACCTTACTGATCCGCAGCTCAAGGAACGCATCACCAAAACAAAAGCATACCGAGACGAGTTGGAAGAGCAGGTAGAGCTTTTGTCGCGACAGATCAGCGATGACGATCTCGCCATCACGCCCGAGAAGTTGGAGGCTTTTGCCAAACTCATGCGCGAAAAGTTTTTCGGCGGAAACCCGGGCATGCAAAAAGCATATTTGACCCTGTTCATAGAACAGATCATGCTGAATGATAATGAAGTCAGGATCACCGGATCAAAACACGCTCTGGCGCATGCCATCTGCACCCCCGAAAAACTAAACACGACTAAGGTGCCCAGTTTTGTTCGGGAATGGTACGCCCTACGGGACTCGAACCCGTGTTACCGCCGTGAAAGGGCGGCGTCCTAACCGCTAGACGAAGGGCGCTCACGATCAGTGAGGCGGTTTATAGGGAGCTTTCCTCAAAAGCGCAAGGGACGTTTTTAACGAAACTGTGAATATTCATTTCCCCTGTGGAATAAACTCCACCCGGCGGTCAATGGCCCCGGATTTCTTGTCGATCTGAATAACCGACGTCATGCCCTTGCCGTCGACCAAAAGATAGACAATTCCGTTCTCAACCAACATTGTGCGCACCTGTTCGCCCGCCTTGAGCACATGGGTGACAGGAGCACTGGGTGCAGCTGCAACAGCGGCACTTTCCTTTTTTGTCATGCTCTTGTAGATAAGAACACCAATTACACTGGAAATGCCCAGAACCATGACCATGATGGACCAGAAGACCATCTTGCGGATCTTGCGTTGCATTTCCTGCATTTCCGGGCTCAGAAAAGGATCATCCTCGACCTGAACGTCGTCGTTTGAAAGGTCGTCGGTGGATTGTTGTACCATGTCTCACTCTCGCTCTGAAGAAGACCAAATCCTCAGGTTTGATGTCGATGAATCCGAGGCAGGCAAGCGCCTTGATGCTGTCATTGCCGCCAAGGACGACCGCTTCTCTCGTTCCCGTTTCAAAAGCCTGATCAAGGATGGACAGGTTAGCCTGGCCACCTCCGATCAGCCGGATCGGACGATAGATGAGCCCAATCACAGGGTCAATGCAGGAGATCGTATCACGGTCACCCTGCCCCCAGCCGAAGACCCGACCCCACTGGGCGAGGACATTCCGCTCGACGTGGTGTTCGAGGATGACGACCTGATTGTCATCAACAAGCCCGCAGGTCTTGTCGTCCACCCGGCCGCCGGCAACTGGACGGGCACCCTGGTCAATGCCCTCATTCATCACTGCGGTGAAAGCCTGTCCGGAATCGGGGGCGTGCGCCGCCCGGGCATCGTGCACCGCCTTGACAAGGAGACGTCAGGGCTGCTGGTGGTTGCCAAGACCGACGCAGCCCACAAGGGCCTGTCCGAACAGTTTGCCGACCATGGACGCAACGGCCCCCTCACCCGGGCCTATCAGGCGCTCGTCTGGGGCGAATTGCGCAACAAGAAAGGCACGATTGACACGCAAATCGGGCGCGCTCCCCACAATCGCCTCAGGCAGAAGGTTCTGAAAGCGGGTGGCCGACAGGCCATTACACACTATCAGGTGCTTGAAGAATTCGGAGTGGGCGATGTGATCGCCTCGCGCGTCGAATGCCGCCTTGAGACAGGGCGCACCCATCAGATCCGCGTGCATATGGCCCACATCGGACATCCGCTCATTGGCGATTTGGAATATGGTCAGGGCTTCAAGTCCAAACTCAACAAGCTACCGGAGGATCTTGCCTGCTCGATCGAGAACCGCGGCCGACAATCGCTGCATGCTGGAGAGCTCGGATTTGCTCACCCGATCAGTGGAGAAGAGATGTCATTCCAATCGGAAATGCCCAGTGATCTCAACACCATAACGGAAGCATTACAAAAAATATAGTTAGTTTTTCGGGGGTTAGCCCTGTAATTGCCAGATTTCGACCTATATTGAAAAGATATATGGCAGGCCGCTCTATGGCTGCACAACGTTTCCCGCCGGTTCGGGGGAAAAGAGAAAGCTTATTTTATGACGACTGAAACTGGCAATGTCCCTGTGCTCTCCAGTGCTGAAGGAGGGCTGAGCCGATATTTGAACGAAATTCGCCGCTTTCCGATGCTGGAGCCGCAAGAGGAATACATGCTGGCCAAGCGTTACGCCGAGCATGACGACAAGGCAGCAGCGCACAAGATGGTCACGAGTCATCTCAGACTGGTTGCGAAGATCGCGATGGGCTATCGCGGCTACGGTCTTCCGGTAAGCGAAGTTATCTCTGAAGGCAACGTGGGCCTCATGCAGGCTGTCAAACGATTTGATCCTGAAAAGGGCTTCCGTTTGGCGACTTACGCCATGTGGTGGATTCGCGCGTCCATTCAGGAATATATCTTGCGCTCCTGGTCACTCGTGAAAATGGGAACCACCGCCAATCAGAAGCGCCTGTTCTTCAACCTGCGCAAGGTCAAAGGCCAAATTCAAGCGCTTGAAGATGGGGATCTGAAGCCGGATCAAGTCGATTTCATCGCCGAGAAACTGGGCGTTTCCAACGAGGAAGTCATCTCGATGAACCGGCGCCTGTCCGGTGACGCATCGCTCAACGCGCCCTTGAAGGCCGATGGCGAAAGCGGACAGTGGCAGGACTGGCTGGTCGATGATAGCGAGACACAGGAAGATGTGCTCGCGGACAAGGAAGAATACAATCACCGTATGGATTTGCTGAACGATGCAATCGGCATCCTCAACGACCGCGAACGTCGCATCTTCGAAGCCCGTCGATTGGCTGAAAAGCCCATAACGCTCGAAGAATTATCCGAAGAGTTCGAGGTCAGCCGCGAGCGCATTCGCCAAATCGAGGTGCGGGCTTTCGAAAAAGTCCAAAAAGAAGTCCAATCCGCCGCAGCCAAAGCGTTGGAAACAGCCTAAACGTCGCCAAGTTAGTCCAATTACCAATTGTGGTATTAAATTGGACTTCAATTTTGTGGTGCATTTCTCTCGAGTAAGTAATTGATCCAACCGCGTAAAGACTGTATTGCTTAAGTGGTTTTTCACAATCCGCTTTGGTTTGCTATGGGTCGCACAAGAGAATTCGACGAACAGGATATACTGGAACGAGCCACCCGTTGGGTCTGGCGCAACGGTCTGGCATCGACCTCGATGCGTGACATCGTTGCGACGACGGGTCTCGGCAAGGCCAGCATTTATAATGCCTATGGCAGCCGCGAAGCCTTCTTCCGCCGCATGCTGACCTATTACATCGAGAAACGGCAGTCGCAATCTCTCTCATTGCTTGACAACACCAGATCGGGAAGAGGCGCTCTTGAGGATTATTTCCAGGGCGTGCTCCAATCGCCGTCAGATGAGAGCTACATGTCTGGCTGTCTGATCATCAATGTCACAACCGAACAGTCGCCTCTTGATGAAGAAACGCGGGCTATCCTTGATCTGGGGATGAAAATGATCAGGGATCAACTGATTGATGCAATGCAGCGGGGAATCCGCGATGGCTCCATCAACTCCCAAATCAAACCGGAAAAGACCGTGCCATGCCTGATTGCGACCATTCTGGGCCTGTATGTCATGAAAAGGCAGGGAATATGTCAGCATCAACTGCAGGATATGATCAACGCCAGCCTTGACGCTCTCGGCCCGGACAAGCCGCGCCTTCAAGAAGCTGTAGCCTGAGCATCCTCTGAACGCTCTTTAGGCGACGGCCAAAAAATCCAAGGGGCATCCAAGGGCGTCTTCTGGCCGCCCTTTCTGGTCGCGCGAAGGACTATTCGCCACTCCATTCCTTGATTGCTGCCTTGATGACATCGTCGCCACTATCCCCTTTTTCAAGGGTCAGGATGGCACGACGCTGTGAGGCATACTGGAGGGGAATATCAATCCAGCTTCTCAGCAAGAGCAACTCGAGATTATAGCGAATTTCCCGCTCACCCGCCGTCAGCGCAATCCAGTGCATGTCATCGGAAATGCGAATTGCAGCACCGATCAGACCCTCGCCACGCGTTTGCTCGGTTGGCTTGAGAATGAGACCGGGGATGCTTTGAATCGCCTTGTCCGGCGCATCTTCATCGCGAAATATGGATATTTCGATCAGGTGAGACGCGGGCAAATCCTCGTCCGAATTCTTGGAAATGCGAATGTCGAACGTGACATCCTGTTCCGGGAACGAAGCCGTCAGCACGACAACGGCTTCATCACCCTCACCTTCAAGATCCCACACAGCTTCGCCAGCCTCGGCCGTTCCCGGCTCACCGTTGGGACCCTCTTCTTCATAGAGAATGGAGCGTTCTGCTGCGACAGCATCCGCTGGCTCTAGATTGGTCGCCTCATCGGTATCGGTTTGCGCCGTCTCGACAGCATCTCCTGATGTCTGGTCAGGACCTGCTTGTGCCGCAGCATCGGGCGCACCCTCATCGGGCGCGGTCACGGTAACGGTGCGTACGGTCTTGCTAGGAATGGTCTCCTCGCCCGTCGTCGTAGGGCCATCGCTCGCCACCTCGGACGGTCCATCGCCTGACGAAACATCATTGAGCGTCGAAACAAAGGCATCCCGATTGTCATAGAGAAGATAGCCGCCCGCGCCGATCACTCCGGCGAGCAGAACACCGCCGACAACAAACCCCAAACCTTTTTTGGGCTCCTCGTCTTCTTCCGGCAATCCTCCGATCGGGCCATCCTTGACGACAAAACCAGCATCAGTCTTGGCCTCATCGGGCTTTGCTGCAGGACGTGGAGCGCCTGCAAGAGATGGCTCGATGCGTTCATCATACTTCGGCGCTTCGGTACGCGCCTCCCGAGATAGGTAAGGCTCGGGCGCTTCACCAACAGCATCAGCCGCATCCTTGGCCGATCTGACAGCGGCATCGGTAGCAGAGCCAATCGCATTGGCATCGCGCACCGCATTCTTGAGAACATCGTGCCCTGCGCGGCGGATCACCTTGTCGGACGGAGAAACCGGTTCGACGTCCTCCTCCCGCTCGCCGCGATCGTTCGCCGGGCGGCTGGGGGAATAGTCATCTCGATTTGTGGTGCCTTCGCCAACATCACGCTCGCCTGCATCATGTTGCAAGGCATCCTCATGATCGGGACCATGGGCAGACACCTCCGGCGCCCCGCGATGATGCGGCGAGAACGAATCCGTATCATCGTGGAGATGCTCCGAGGCATTGGCATCGGAAGCAACCGCAGCAGCATCGGCTTCAGCCTGCTCCCTTTCGAGGGTAAGGTCTCGCTCGACAGACCGAACGGCCTCTTCGAGCGCCATGCGCTGTTTACTGATCTCGGAGGGAGCAAGTGGCGGATCCATACTCTGAAGCTGGGCCAACAGGGCCTTGCGTGCCTTGTCATATATGGCCTGCCGTTGCTCGCGTGTCCCTTCGGGCAACACACCAACAGCACGCTTCAAAATTACATAATAGTCCGCCATATTTTATTCCATTTACGCCTCGTCAGACCGAAATACGCGCCTCGGGTCGATCTGACAAGATTGCAAGGCGCTTCATTCTAGTCCTGATACGGATCCTGAACAAGAATCGTATCTTCGCGCTCCGGACTTGTAGAGAGTAACGCAACTGGCGCTCCAATCAACTCCTCAACGTGGCGCACATACTTAACGGCCTGTGCAGGCAAATCGTTCCAGGTGCGAGCACCTGCCGTGCTGCCGCTCCAGCCTTCCAGCGTTTCGTAGATCGGCTCCACCCGGGCCTGAGCCCCTTGCGAGGCAGGCAGATAATCGATTCGCTCACCATCCAGCATATAGCCGACGCAAATCTTGATTTCTTCAAGTCCATCGAGCACATCGAGTTTGGTCAGCGCGATACCGGTGATACCAGAGGTACAGACAGTCTGGCGCACGAGAACCGCATCAAACCAGCCACACCGGCGTTTACGGCCGGTCACCACACCAAACTCTTTGCCTTTCTCACCCAGAAACTGTCCGACTTCATCGAACAACTCTGTCGGAAACGGACCTTCTCCAACACGCGTGGTGTAGGCCTTGGTGATGCCCAGAACATAGTTGAGCGCCGAAGGGCCAATCCCAGACCCGGCAGCGGCCTGACCGGCAGATGTGTGCGAGGAGGTCACGAACGGATAGGTGCCGTGATCAACATCGAGCAGCGCGCCTTGCGCCCCTTCGAACAGGATTCGTTTCCCGGCCTTCTTGGCCTGATCGAGCAGGCGCCAGCTCTGATCAACGAACGGCAGAACCTGATCGGCAACGCTCGTCAGCTCATCATAGATATCTTTTGGGTCGATCTCAGGAACCCCAAGTCCGCGACGCAGCGGATTGTGGTGCGCAAGCAGACGATCAATCTTGGCAGGCAGGGTCTCAATGTTGGCAAGATCCAGCACCCGAATGGCGCGGCGGCCAACCTTGTCCTCATAGGCCGGGCCAATGCCGCGCTTGGTGGTGCCGATCTTGGTTCCGGCAGCAGCAGCTTCCTCGCGCATCGCATCAAGCTCGCGGTGCAGCGACAGAATGAGCGACGCATTCTCGGCAATACGCAAGTTATCCCGGGACACTTTCACGCCCTGCTCGGCAAGACGCCCGATTTCGGCAACCAGTGCATGGGGATCAACAACAACACCGTTGCCAATCACGCCCATCGTGCCTTCACGGACAACGCCAGAAGGCAGCAGGCTGAGCTTGTAGCTGACACCGTCAATAACGAGCGTATGGCCGGCATTGTGACCACCCTGAAAGCGCACCACTATATCGGCACGCTCCGACAGCCAGTCCACAATCTTGCCTTTACCCTCGTCGCCCCATTGCGACCCGACGACTACAACATTTGCCATCGATGTCAGCTCCTTTGATCTCTGTTAGAGCAATTTTCGAGACCATCACGTCGCGAAAATGCGTAAACTTCCTGAAAGATAGCGTTTAAATCCAATACGGTAACCCGATCACCCTAAAACGCTCTAGAAAAGCCGATCAGCCCTAAAAAACCCGTTTGCAAGACACCGTCCAGAACGGCAAGTGATGCAACAGTCTGGCCAAGCCAGCTGGTCTGGAGCTTGATCGCTTTGAAATGTAACCGCAGAAAAGCAGGTCACAGACTGGTTGTCGGCAATCTCTTTTCTATGGACTCGGTCTCTTCAAACGTGGCGGACTATAGACAATTCTCTTGATCCACGCGAGCAAGAAACCGCTTTTCCAACCCCTTACACGCAAACTTAGTGCAAATATCTTGCGCCAGGCCCCCAATTTGCGAAGGGAAGCAGACCTTTACACAAAAAAAGCCCGCCAGAGACGACTCTCGGCGGGCTTTTTCATGATTCTGATTTCTCCAATCAGACGGCGAAACGCAGAGCCTTGGCCTGAACCACACCTTCCAGATTGGCGATCTCTTCGATCACCTTGTCGCTGATCGAGCCATCGATTTCCAGAAGCGCGATCGCATCGGCACCCGCTTCCTTACGGCCAAGGTTAAAGGTCGCAATGTTCAGCTTGTGTTGGCCGAGCAGCGTGCCCAATCGGCCGATGAAGCCGGGTTTGTCGTTGTTGGTGATGTAGAGCATATTCTCACCCAACTCGGCTTCCATGTTGATGCCTTTGATCTGGATGATGCGCGGCTTGGCATCGCCAAAGACGGTACCGGCGACGCCCCGTTCCTGACGCTCGGTAATCAGGGTCACACGGATGTAGTTTTCATAAGCGCCCTGCTGTTCGCGGCGGGTTTCCTCGACATTGATGCCGCGCTCCTTGGCGACGGCTGGCGCGGACACCATGTTCACGGTCTGAAGCAAAGGCTTGAGAACACCGGCCAGAACCACCGAGGTCAGCGCCCGGGTGTTCATTTCGGCAACATCGCCTTCATACTCAATGCGAATGCCCTGAAGGCTCGTCTCGGTCAGCTGGCCGGCGAACGAGCCGAGTTGATCGGCGAGTTTGACAAATGGCGTCAGGCGCGGCGCTTCCTCGGCCGTGATGGATGGCATGTTGAGCGCGTTGGAAACCGCACCATTGACCAGGTAGTCGGCCATCTGCTCGGCCACCTGAATGGCGACATTTTCCTGCGCTTCCGAGGTGGAGGCCCCAAGGTGCGGGGTGCAAACCACGTTGGGCAGACCGAACAGCACGTTTTCCTTGGCCGGTTCTTGCGTGAAGACGTCAAAGCCCGCTCCGGCAACCTTGCCGCTCTTGATCGCGTCGGCCAGAGCCACTTCATCAACCAGACCGCCACGGGCGCAGTTGATGATTCGCACACCGTCTTTCATCTTGGCGATGGCTTCGGCTGAAATGATGTTGCGGGTCTTCTCGGTCAGCGGCGTGTGCAGGGAGATGAAGTCGGCGCGCTTGAACAGATCCTCAAGCTCGACCTTCTCAACGCCAAGCTGCACCGCACGTTCTGCAGACAGGAACGGATCAAACGCAATCACTTTCATCTTAAGGCCGACCGCACGGGTCGCAACGATACCGCCGATGTTGCCGCAGCCAATGACGCCAAGCACCTTGTTGGTGATCTCGACGCCCATGAACTTGGATTTTTCCCACTTACCCGCCTGTGTGGAGGTGTCGGCAGCCGGCATCTGGCGCGCCACCGCGAACATCATCGCGATGGCATGTTCCGCCGTGGTGATGGAGTTGCCGAACGGCGTATTCATGACGATGATACCGCGCTGGGTGGCTTTTTCGATATCAACATTGTCAACGCCGATACCAGCGCGACCGATCACCTTGAGATTGTCGGCGGCAGCGATCACCTTTTCGGTTGCCTTGGTGGCCGAGCGAATCGCCAGCCCGTCATACTGACCGATGATCTCGATCAGCTTGTCCTTGTCCTTGCCCAGATCGGGCAGGTAATCAACCTCGACGCCCTTGTCCTTGAAGACCTGAACGGCGGTAGGAGACAGTTTGTCGGAAATCAGAACTTTAGCCATGGGATTATCCTCATGATGCTGGATCAAGCGGCGCGCAAGTCCGAAGAGCGCACGCGCGCGAAAAGAAAAGAAACTTGGGAAAGGTTGGGGCTCTTCCTTACAGAGCCGCCTTCTCGCATGCAAAGGCCCAATCGAGCCATTCGGTCAGCGCTTCGAGGTCGGAGGCCTCAACTGTCGCACCAGCCCAGATCCGCAGACCGGACGGCGCATCGCGATAAGCTCCGATGTCAAAGGCAACGCCTTCCTTGTCGAGCCGAGCAACAAGAGCCTTGGCAAAGGCCGCCTGAGCCGCCTCATCCAGCGCAGCAACCTCAGCGTCGACAATCGTCAGACAGACAGACGTGTTGGAGCGGATGGCCTTGTCCTTAGCAAGGAAGTCGACCCACGAGGTCTTCTCTGCCCATGCCTCAAGAACAGCAAGGTTGGCATCAGCGCGAGCACGCAGGGCTTTCAATCCGCCGATTTCCTTCGACCAGTTGAGCGCATCAAGATAATCTTCGACACAGAGCATGGACGGGGTGTTGATCGTCTCACCCTTGAAGATGCCTTCGATCAGCTTGCCGCCCTTGGTCATGCGGAAGATTTTCGGCATTGGCCATGCGGGCGTATAGCTTTCGAGCCGCTCGACAGCACGCGGGCTGAGGATCAGCATGCCGTGGGCTGCTTCACCGCCCAGCACCTTCTGCCAGCTGTAGGTCACAACATCGAGTTTGTCCCACGCGAGATCCTGCGCAAAAGCAGCAGAGGTCGCATCGCAAATGGTCAAACCTTCGCGATCATCGGCGATCCAGTCGCCATTGGGCACACGCACACCCGAGGTCGTGCCATTCCATGTGAAGACAACATCACGGGAGAAATCGACTTTGGATAAATCGGGAAGCGTGCCGTAGTCAGCTTCCATCACACGGACATCATCCAGCTTGAGCTGTTTGACAACGTCGGTAGCCCAGCCTGCGCCAAAGCTTTCCCAGACGAGAATGTCCGTACCGCGGGCGCCGAGCAGAGACCATAGAGCCATCTCGACCGCACCGGTATCCGATGCAGGCACGACGCCAATGCGATAGTCGTCAGGCACACCGAGGATTTCGCGCGTCTTGTCGATCGCGTCCTTCAGTTTGGTCTTGCCGATTTTTGCGCGGTGGGAACGGCCCAAGGACGCATCTTTCAGGCTGTCTAAAGACCAACCCGGACGCTTGGAACATGGACCAGAAGAGAAATGGGGATTGTTCGGCCGTTTGGCCGGTGCAGTCATGTCGCTCATAAAGCTACCCTCACAGATAGTTGCCTCTCGTTGGGGAGAGGTGTCCCACGGAAGGGGGTAGCCCAATTCAAATTGGCCGTCAAACGGTATTTCCCTAAAGGCAGCTTTTACGCCCGGTCCATTGGGTCAGTGCGACATAAATGTCGCCGACGCATCACATCACCTTGCCATCCCGCAGGGAGCGGAAAACGACCGACACGCTCGGGCAACGGGCATAGAAACGGGGCATAGAAAAAGGCGACCATCCGTTGACGGTCGCCCTTTTCGAGAGGATTGAAATCCTGTTTGGCCCATTTCGGGCGATCTCGAACAGCCGAAGCTGTCGGTCTGCATCTCAACTTGGCAGAGCAGACAAGCCGCCCGGAGCCTTGCCGGACCCTAGTTCAGATCGTAACGCAGACCCACACGGAAGTCGTGCGCATAGAGATCCTCGAACTTGACCGAATTCTCGGCAGCAGCCGCATTCACCCGACCGGTTCTGGTCTCGCCCAGAGATACAAACCGATAGTTTGCATCCAGCTTCAGCTCATCGGTCAGATCGAACGACGCACCGGCCATAACGTTCCAAGCAAAGTTGAACTGGCCGTGATCCTTGAAGGAATAGCCCGTGTCGGTCTTGTAATCGTCCACTTTCACCCACGCAGTACCCACGCCGGCGCCGACGTACGGCGTGATGGAATTCCAGGTTCCGAAATCATAGTAACCGTTCAGCATCAGGGTCCAGGCACTGAAGGTATTGCTTTCCGTGGTATAGGTACAAAGAGACCCGCAAGGAACCTTGCCTTTGTATTTCACCTTGGTGCGATAATCGAGCGTGATGTCGGAACGGAAATATTCGTTGAAATAGTAACCGAAGCCACCACCGATAACACCACCAACATCAAAGCTGTCGTCATGCCATTTCACGACCGAACCGGTAGCCGAGGTCCAGGATCCGCGTCCGCCCTGATAGACGGCCAGACCAAGGTCTCCACGCAAATACCAGCTGGAGCCGATTTCAATCGGGCTCTCGGGTTCGTATTCGATAATCGGCGGCGCAGGCAAATCTGCTGCATAGGCAACAGTTGCTGTCATAGCGGCCCCGAACACACTCAAAAACAGATTTTTTTTGAGGCTGCTCATCTCTTTTTCCTCTCGATACAGTGTCCAAATACACATTTGAGAAATACACTCGAGAAAAAGGATCCCAGAATTTCCTTAATACTGGATTAACTACGATTTTTAAGCATAATTACGTCACAAAAATCCCAATACGATAATAGTGTTTATATAAATCATTGCAATTTGCAAATTTTATTCTTAACAATTCGTTACCAACCCTTACGCGCAATCAAACTCTCTTGCCAATGCACGAGAACATACACGTCATCAAATGCTTGCGGCGATCATCGTCACCGACCATCTGTCAAATCCTGTCCAGAAATCAGCCCCGCTATGAAGCATAGATTGATCTTTCGCTCCGGATTGACTAGTCTCGCCCCCTTCCGGTTGCGGAAATCCACAGCCCAACCAAGCCCCACACTCAAGGCCCTTCCATCATGTTTTCAAGCACCCCGCAGTTGCCGTCTCTGCGCCATTGGCTCATGTTGGCTATCCTTGTCTTCTGTTGGGGGTCAGCGATCATCCTCACCCGCGTGGCCGTTTCCGACATCTCACCGCTCTGGGTAACGGCTGGACGCCTGAGCACCGGTGCCATCGCCTTGCTGTTTTATCGTTTTGCGATCCTGAGGAAACCATGGAGCCTTGGCTGGCATCATGCACCCTGGGTGGTCTGGCTCGCCCTCATGAGCTCTGCGGTTCCCTTCCTGCTCATTGCCTGGGGCACCCAGTTCACCAGTTCCGCAATCGCCGGGATCCTGATGGGAACAGTCCCCCTGTCGGTCATGCTGATGGCACACCTATTGCTGTCCGACGAGAAGCTCACCAGGTCCAAGGCAGTCGGGTTCCTGATCGGGTTCGTTGGTGTGGTTCTGATCATCAAGCCTGACTTGTCGAGCCTGTCAGCAACGAGCAAAGCAGAAGTAATCGGCCAGATTGCCATCTTCATTGCCAGCTTCTGCTATGCCCTCAACAGTGTCTCAACACGAAGAATGCCGCCCGCCGACAATATCGACAAGGCGACCGCCGTGGTGACAACCGCAGCCACATTGCTGATCATCGCGGCCTTGGGTCTCGAGCCGAATGGTTTTGCGGTCGAGGCAAGCATCGCCAAATGGTCGATCCTGCTCTATCTCGGCCTTGTGCCAACCGCCTTTGCAACCCTGGTCCTGTTCACCCTGCTCTCTCAGACCACCGCGGGATTTGTGGCCACAAGCAACTATCTCATTCCCGTTTTCACCGCGCTTGGCGGCATAACCCTTCTGGGTGAGACCCTGTCGCCGTCGGCCTGGATTGGCTTTGCGGTGATCATGCTCGGCATCGCCATCAGCGAACGCAAGCTCCCGCTGCCCATGAGAAAAAATCTGCTCTGAAACAGACCCGCTTCAACAATTTCAACCTGACAAAAAAGGGCCACCCGAAAACGAGCGGCCCTCTGAGCATTGAAGTCGGTGCGCGAGCGATCAAAGCGTCGCCTTGCGGACCTCTTCACAGATATCATCAACAACGTCGCGCACCATATCCGGGGAATCGCCCTCCGCCATAACGCGAATGAGTGGCTCGGTGCCAGAGGCACGAATGACGATGCGGCCATTCTCGCCGAATTTCTTTTCGCCTGCCTCAATGGCCTTTTTCACATTCTCCGCTTCAAGCGGTTCTCCTTCGCTGAAACGGACATTCTTGAGAAGTTGCGGCACTGGCTCGAACCGGTTGCACACCTCGCTGACGGGCTTGCCGAGCTTGGCAACCACTGCCAGAATCTGAAGAGCCGAGATCAACCCGTCCCCGGTGGTGCAGTAATCACTAAGAACCAGATGGCCCGACTGCTCGCCGCCAACGTTGTAATTGTGCGCGCGCATATGCTCCACCACATGGCGGTCGCCCACCTTGGTGCGCACTAGAGACAGCTTCATGCCATTGAGGAAGCGCTCCAACCCGAGGTTGGACATCACCGTCGCAACAATGCCCGGAGCGGTCAGGCGGTTGTCCTTGGACCAGCGCTCGGCGACAACCGCCATCAACTGATCGCCATCAACCACTTTGCCTTTCTCATCAACGATGATCACGCGATCGGCGTCACCGTCAAGCGCAATACCGATGTCGGCCCGCACTTCACGAACCTTGGAGACCAGCGTTCCGACCGAGGTGGAACCGCAATTGTCATTGATGTTGAAGCCATCAGGCTCGACACCGATCTTGATGACCTCGGCGCCCAGCTCCCACAGCGCATCGGGCGCCACCCGATAGGCCGCCCCGTTGGCGCAATCGATCACGACGCGCAACCCGTCAAGCGACAGGGAGCGCGGTAGTGTGCGCTTGGCAAATTCGATGTAGCGGTCATGCACGCCTTCGATCCGCTTGGCACGTCCCAGCCGGTCAGGCCGCGTCAGATATTGGTTCATATCCGTTTCGAGCAGCTCTTCGATTTCCGCTTCGATCTGGTCGGACAGCTTGTAGCCGTCGGGGCCGAACAGCTTGATGCCATTGTCCTGATAAGGATTGTGCGAAGCCGAGATCATGACACCCAGATCGGCGCGTAAGGACCGGGTCAGCATCGCAACGCCGGGCGTTGGCACCGGACCAAGCAGAAAGACATCCATTCCCATCGCCGTGAACCCGGCAGTCAGAGCCGGTTCAAGCATGTAACCGGACAGACGCGTATCCTTGCCGATCACCACACGATGCCGAAAGTCGCCGCGCCGGAAGATCTTGCCCGTCGCCATACCCACTTTCATCGCGATTTCCGCAGTCATCGGGAACCGGTTCGCGTGCCCTCTAATCCCGTCTGTTCCGAAATACTTTCCCATCAATCCCATTCAACCTTTCAAGGGCCACGCCCGGAGCACCCAACGCAGCGAACAGTTTATCCGCTTCGATGCTCCCGATTTACCGGCCCGCAATCGATTCCGTCTTACCCCGTTTTAGAACAAAGCTTCTAAATCGAAGTAAATACGCTTCGTTATCTCTCTATATTGATTTGCTCGGATTTGGGCCAACTTTCTCCGCACGGGCGGTCAAACATTGTTGCCGCTTGTTACAAGGCCTTCTTGCTCAAACACCGCTGCATTGCAAGGGAATCTCACCAACAAAAGCCAAACAAACAAAAAGCGCCCCGGTTGGGGCGCTTTTCAAAATCTTGGAACGATACACGGCCATCAGCCTTGTGGCTGCGGCTCCATGCCGCCATCGGGTTCACCACCCTTCTTGACGGCGCCGGTGGAGGGAACAGCAGAGCCCTTGGTCGTGATCGGACCATCGTCATCGTCACGCACGGGAGGCTTGCCATCGAGCAGATCCCGGATTTCCTGTCCGCTCAGGGTTTCATATTCAAGCAACCCTTCAGCAATGGAGATCAGTTCATCCTTCTTATCACCCAAAATCTGCTTGGCCTTCTGATAACCTTCTTCGACAAATCGCTTCACTTCGCTGTCGACGAGTTTCTGGGTTTCATCCGAAACATTCTGCTGGCGCGCCACGGAATGACCAAGGAAGACCTCTTCTTCATTTTCCGAATAGAGCAAAGGACCCAGCTCATCGGACATGCCATACTGGGTGGCCATGGCATGTGACAGGCGCGTTGCCATCTGAATATCACCAGACGCACCCGAGGTGACCTTTTCGTAACCGAAGATCATTTCCTCGGCGACACGCCCGCCCATGGCAACAGCGAGGTCGGCATAACATTTTGCACGCGTGAGGGAGACCTGATCTTTTTCTGGCAACCGCATCACCATACCAAGCGCGCGACCGCGCGGAATGATCGTCGCCTTGTGGATCGGATCAGAGGCAGGCATATGCAGTGCAACGAGCGCATGGCCGGCTTCGTGATAAGCAGTGAGTTTCTTCTCTTCCTCGCTCATCACCAGCGTACGGCGTTCCGCACCCATCATGACCTTGTCCTTGGCATCCTCGAATTCGGACATGGAAACCAGACGGCGGTCACGACGCGCAGCCAACAGGGCAGCCTCGTTGACAAGGTTCATCAGGTCAGCACCTGAGAAGCCGGGCGTTCCGCGAGCAAGGGTCTTGAGATCCACATCCGGAGCCAACGGCACATTGCGCATATGGACCTTGAGGATTTTTTCGCGACCGGTGATATCGGGATTGGGCACCACGATCTGGCGGTCAAAACGGCCCGGACGCATCAAGGCAGGGTCGAGCACGTCAGGACGGTTGGTCGCGGCAACAAGGATCACGCCCTCATTGGCCTCGAAACCATCCATTTCAACGAGCAACTGGTTGAGCGTCTGTTCGCGTTCGTCATTGCCGCCACCAAGACCGGCACCACGATGACGACCCACCGCATCAATCTCATCGATGAAGATGATGCAAGGCGCGTTCTTCTTGGCCTGCTCGAACATATCGCGCACACGGGACGCGCCGACACCAACGAACATTTCAACGAAGTCCGAACCGGAAATCGAGAAGAAGGGCACATTGGCCTCCCCAGCGACCGCTTTACCCAAAAGGGTTTTACCGGTACCCGGAGGGCCGACGAGCAGCACCCCGCGCGGAATGCGTCCACCAAGGCGTTGGAATTTTTGCGGATCGCGCAAGAATTCAACAATTTCCTGCAGATCTTCCTTGGCTTCATCCACACCAGCCACGTCGTCAAAGACGATGCGCCCCTGTGCTTCGGTCAGCAACTTGGCCTTGGACTTGCCAAAGCCCATGGCTTTACCACCGCCCTGCATCTGGCGCATGAAAAAGATCCAGACAGCCAGAATGAGGATCATCGGGAACCAGGAAATCAGCGCATTGAGCAAAGAGAAGCTCTCTGTCGGCGGCTTGGCGGTGATCGCTACCCCGTTTTTCCTTAAGGTCGGAATGAGCGTGGTGTCGTTCTGCGGCAGGTAGGTCTGGAAGCTGCTGTTGTCGGACATCTGCCCGGTCACTTGCTGACCGGTAATGGTCACTTCTTTCACACGTCCCTGCTCAACATCGTTCACGAACTGCGAGAACGGAACTTCCTGAGAATTCGATTGCTGGGTTGGGCTCTGAAAGAGCTGAAAGAGGGCGACCAGCAACAGGCCAATGATGACCCACAAAGCCAGGCTACGGAAATTGGCGTTCATATGTAATCCCTTGGTTCCCGCGGGGGACACCGATTATCATGCTTTGGAAATTCCTCCCAGCGCGATGACATAAATCGGCAAATTTTCGAGTTCTTCTGAATTTAGGGAGTCAAGTCGGCGTTGCCAAGGCAAGGAATGCGCTTTCTTACCCAAATTTAGACCCATGGTTTAATTTATGGTCTTCTAGTCCATGAATTTCGTGTTTTTTTCCTTAAAATCAACCCCTACTCTGTTCATTCGGCCCACTTCTGGCCAATCGACCACGAAACGAGGTGCTCCACTCCACCAGATCGCGGGCAGGGCTTCGATCAGCGCAAGCGGTGGCGCCTCCCCTTCTGCACGATCAGCAGAAAAAATGAGACCATCCTGCAACAGAAGACTCCGGCCATCGGCCCCTAGCATTCTGATATACGCATCGCCCGCATGCTCGGATGCATCTTGCAATAGCTTTATATCGTAAAGTCCCTGCCAATCAGTGACCGCGTTATCCACAATCGGCTCGGTCTTCGGCGCGCGCCCCGGCTCACGATAGACCCACACTCGCCCCTTCACCCAATCAAAACAGCAGCCGCCCATTGTTCTCTTTTGAAAGGCACCACCCCCGGCACCTGCTTGGGCGAGGTCACACAAGCTGCGATCAAGAGAAATCAGACGCTCCTCGCGCGGCGGATAGCCAAGGCCCGCCACTTCGCAAAGCATCAAGCGGCCGAGGCGAAGCCGAACCTCTTCATGAAGCTTCGCATAGGCCTCAGGGTCAAAAGACAGGGCCCGGCCGGGCTCGCGTCGCAGCAGGGCATGAAAGGCGTCATCAGCAAGGCCGTTCAGCGCATCATCCGCCCTTTGCATGCGCCGGGCGGTCGCAGCGAGGCGCGCCGCATCACAGCCCTCCTGGGCCAACTGCGGCATCAGGCCGCGCACCCGAACACGCAGGTAATCGGGGCTTTGATTGCTCGGGTCTTCGATCCATTCCGCACCGCGCGCAACAAGGCTTGCCATCAATCGGGCCTTCGGCACATCAAGCAAAGGGCGCAGCAGTTTGAGATCACCAAAGGGTTGAACCGCGTGAATAGCACCAAGTCCCGTCACGCCGCTCCCGCGCATCAGACGCATGATCACGGTTTCCGCCTGATCGTTCAGATGATGCGCAAGGACGATCGCGGAACAGTCGCGCTCATCCGCATGCGCGGCAAGCAATCGATAGCGCGCATCCCGCGCCTGTGCCTGAAGGCTCGCCCCCACAGGGCGCTCCAGCCATGAAAGCGTGCTGTGCGCCAAACCATAGGTACGCGCAAGATCAGCGACATAGGCGCATTCTTTCGCAGAATCGGCGCGCAGCCCATGATCAACGCTGGCTACCATAATCTCAGGGGCCGCATCGCATCGGGTCCGCCACTCGGCGCAGAAAATCATCAAGGCGAGGGAGTCTGCTCCACCGGATACCGCCAGCAAAAGGCGATCATACTGACGCAACGGAGCAAGGACGGCGTCAATTTCATCCATTTCAAGAGGCGCAGCCGCCCCTTGCGAGGTTTCAGCATTTGGCACTTTGCATCTCGGCGCGAACTTTTTGTCTGACGCCGGACGAGGCGTTGGGAAACTTGCTCAGCAATTCTTCATAGGTTGCGCAGGCAGCATCACGCTCATTGATCTGATGCAGGGACATGCCGGTCCTGAGCAACATGTCAGGCGCTTTCTGGGACTGGGGAAACTGGGAATAGGCATCAAGGAAAACCTCGATCGCACCGCGGTAATCCCCTTGTTGGAACCGGCTTTCACCGATCCAGTAATTGGCGTTGGCGGCGAGCTCATCATTGGGATAGGCCTGAGCGAACTGGCGAAACGCCGCCTCACCCGCAGGATAGTCACCACGCAGGATGAAGCCATAGGCAACATCATAATCGGTCGCGGGATCCCCCGTGAGCGAGCTGTTCTGGATTGCGGGCGCCGCAGGATTGGTCTGGGAAGATGGCCCGGACACATTGCCGCCCAGCATCGCAGAAAGATCGATCGGGCCAGAAGAAGGCTGCTGGCCGTTGTTGAACTGCGGCGAGGCTGGCTGTTGGCCGATGATGGAGTTTTCGGCCAGATTGTTGTCCGGTGCCCGCTGTTGAGACAGGTTCCCCAGCGTTTGCGGCGGGGTCCCCAACTGTTCGAAGGTCTGCTGGCTTGATGGCGCCGCTGGCTGGTTCAGCGTGTTGCTCGAACTCTTGCGACGGCCCTTACCCTTCTCGAGATCCTGAAAGCGGAACTCGCTGTCTTCCTGAAAGCGCTTCAGCTGCTCCTGCAGCTGCCGGATGCGGAAGTTCATTTCTTCCATCTGTCCGGTATATTGACGCATCTGGGTTTCTAGCCGGTCAACCCTGACAGCCAGATTGGCAGCAGATTGAGCGACCTGAATACGCTTGCCCTGAACGGCACCTTGATCCGGAATAGGCATCGGCGGCAGTGGAACACCGCTCTCCCTTGCCTGATATTCCAGAACATTGATGCGCTCTGCCAGCCCGTCAAGCGATTCAGGACTGGACGCCAAGGCGGCTCCCCCTGCGCACCACGCGACGGCAAGCATGGCGAACAAAAATCTGATCATGGAAATCCTCTCATTATCATCTTTTGGTAATGCAACAATCTGTGATTGTCAGCAACCGCAGCTTAGCGGATTCTTCACGCAGCGTAAGCCTTTTGCGCGTATTTCGCGGCAAAATTATGAAGCAGTCACGCCAACGCCCTGCCAAGACTGTGGGTAGATCACCACCATTGTGCGGACCGGCAACAAAAAACCGGCCCCGAAAACCTTCGGAGCCGGCAAATGGCCGAATGGCATTGATGGCCGCGATCAAACGATCACAGGCAAAGCCGCCCTAGTTGGCAAGAGCCGTCACAGCACGGCGGTTCTGCGACCAGCAGGAAATGTCGTTGCAAACAGCAACGGGACGTTCCTTGCCGTAGGATTTGGTCGACATGCGGTTGGCCGACACGCCCTTGGAAACCAGATAGTTGCGAACAGAGTTCGCACGGCGGGCACCGAGCGCAATGTTGTATTCGCGGGTGCCGCGCTCATCGGCATGGCCTTCAATCGCGATGCGATAGTTGGAATACTGGTTCAGCCAGACCGCCTGTTTGTCCAGCGTCGCCTGAGACGAAACATTGATATTGGAGCTATCGGTGTCAAAGAACACGCGATCACCAACATTGACCACGAAATCCTGCGCTGTGCCAGGTTTGGCAGACATGCCCGGATTGGCCAGCTTGTCAGAATTGGAAGAACAGGCCGCAAGTACGACCATCAGCAGAAGACCAAAAGCAGCACGAACAGGAAACTTGGTGCGAAGGGATATCATCTCGATCCTCATTCTTTCGCAGAAAAAAACATCGGACCATTGTCCGAGAGACTGGTTAACACCGGGTTGGCAAAGATGGTTAACAAATCCTTTTCTTACCCAACCCCAACAACAATGAAGGCAGCCCACCCGAAAAGAGAGCTGCCTTCATTTCTAATACGAATTTTAGCGCAAAAAGATGGCCAGACTGAGGCAGACTGCATCCGCGCCTGCCCTGGTCCAGCGAACACGCCGTCGTTTCTAGTCTATCGGTGGAGACCAGGCCGGGTCGGAACCAAAGGCGGGGGTCGGCACGCGCAATTCATTCCGCCCGGTCAAATCGATCGAGTAGAGATGCGGCCCCCCGTTCGCACCCTGACTTTCGCGGAAGAACATCAGGACGCGGCCATTCGGCGCCCATGTCGGCCCCTCATTGTGATAACCGGAGACAAGGATCCGCTCGCGCGAGCCATCGGTTCGCATCACACCAATCTGGAATTCGCCCTTGTAGCGCTTGGTGAAGGCTATCAGATCACCCCGGGGCGACCAGACGGGCGTTGAGTAGCTTCCTTCGCCAAAACTGATACGCTGCACACCGGATCCATCCGCATTCATCACGTAGATCTGCTGACGTCCCCCACGGTCACTCTCGAAAGTAATCTGCTGGCCATTGGGCGAGAAGCTGGGGCTGGTATCGATGGAAGCGGAGTTGGTCAAACGGGTGATCTTGCCGTTGCGCAGATCCATCCGGTAGATATTGGCGTCCCCCTGTTGCTGCAGGCTCAAAACGATGCTGTTGCCATCTGGCGAGAAACGCGAAGAGAAGCTCATGCCGGGGAACTGCCCGACGTTGGAGCGGCGACCGGTTTCGATATCAAGCAGATACGCCCGGGGTTGCCCGTTATCGAGCTCCATGTAGGTGACTTCCTGCTTGGTGGGGGAGAAGCGCGGGGTTAGCACCAGATTGCTGCCATCAGTCAGATAGCGCACATTGGCCCCGTCCTGATCCATGATGGCCAGACGCTTGACTCTTTGATCCTTCGGGCCGCTTTCATCAACGAAAACGATGCGCGTGTCAAAATAGCCCTTTTCACCGGTCAGACGCTCATAGATGGCATCGGAGATAATGTGGGCAACCCGTCGCCAGTTCTTGGGCGTCGTGAAAAACTGCTGCCCGGTCATCTGCTCGCCGGCAAACACATCCCACAAACGAAATTCCGCCTTCAAGCGCCCATCGGCTTCCTGCGATACCGTCCCGGTGACAAGCGCCTGCGCGTTGATCACGGTCCAGTTGGCAAAGGAGGGCACTGTCGAGGAGGAGAGATTCTTCTGGATGAAGGCATTCCGATCAAGCGGGGAAAACAGGCCTGAACGCTTGAGATCGGCCTCAACCACGCGGGAGACTTCGACCGCTATTTCGCTGCCGGAAAAATCGGAGACTGCAATCGGCATAGGTTGGATGTTGCCCTGCCGGATATCAATCTCGATCAACGCAAATCCCGGCCTCACCAACGCAAGGCTGGACAGCAGGGCAAGCGCCACCACCATCAGGGCGTTGCGAATCGGCACAGAACGGGCCGGTACATCCGAAAACCGGAACGGCACGAAGGAGCGTAGCTGTTTCATCTCGAATTTCTTCCTGTCTGGTCCAGACCCCATGAGGGTCCAATCTGATCCATTTTTTCCAACTCGGCCTGGTCCGGCAATACCCAGACCGCAAATTTGTGCTGCAATCGGCAGCAGAGCGGCACTTCAAACTCGGTCGTTCCTCAGAACATTTCGCTTGGGTCGAAGGTGATCCGCACCCGTCGCCATGCGTCATATTTGTCCAGCGGCAGGTTGCTGTAAGGAGCACAGCGACGCACGGCCCGCATGGCGCTCTCCACAGCAGCCAGACCAAATTGGTTGGCTGGGAACTCGACAGGCTCGGGCCCTGAGGAGACATTGCCCTGTCGATCAAGCCCGAATTCGATCCTCACACGCAATTGTGACGCATCGGCGGCACCAACCGGAGGCGACCAACAACGGGAAATCTGCGAGCGGAGCGCATCAAGCTCGCTCTGGGTCATCGCCGCGGCTTGTGTTCCTGTCCGCGACCCGAACGAAGCGCTCTGATCATCGACCCCGGGGGTGATGTTCGTCGCTGGCTCGGCTTTGTTGGCGAGTGCCTTCAAGGCATCGGCATCAAATGAACGCTCTTTCTTTGGCGGTGTTTTTACCGGCGGACGCGGGCGCACCTTCGGCAAGGCAGCAACTGGCTGCGGCGGAGCCGGCTCAGCCTGCTTCACTTCTGGCTCAGGTGTCGGCTCTGGCTCGGGTTGTGGTTCCGGCTCGGGAACAGGCTGTGGCTTTGGTTCCGGCTCGGGCTTTGGTTCCGGCGCAGGCTCAGGTTCAGGCGGTGTGGGCTCCGGTTCTGTCGCCGGAGCAGCTTCCTGTGGTTTTGGCTCGGGCTTGGCATCGGGAACCGGCGGTTTGGGGTCCGGCTTGGGCTCCTCGGGTTCGGGCGCCTTGACGGTTTCTTCCTTGATCTCGTCCTGAACTTCGGCGTTGGCCTCACCTTTGACCACATCCGTCACATCCGAGACAGACACCAGCTCGACAGGCAGGATTTCAAGTTCGGAAACGTCATGCGTCTCCGCTGCCGGCAGGCTGATAAGCCCCCAACCGAGAAGGACAACATGCCCCACACTCGATGCAATCAAGCCGACATTCCGCATAAGCGCTTAACGAAGCTCCTCGGTGCTGACCAGACCGATTTTGGTAAACCCGGCACGGTTCATCGCGCCCATCACTTTCATGATGCTGCCGTAATCGGCATTGGTATCGCCACGAACAAAAATGCGTTCGTTGTAGCCATTCTCGGCCACAGCCAGCAGTTTTTCGATCAGATTCTCAGCCTCAACCGGCTGATCCTGAAGAAACAGCGATCCGTCTGCGCGGATGGACAAGGTCAGGGGTTCGGTCTGGCTCGAAAGCGCATTGGCCTGACTTTCAGGCAGATCGAGCGGCACGCCAACGGTCATCATTGGTGCAGACACCATGAAAATGATGAGCAGCACCAGCATGACGTCAACCAATGGCGTAACGTTGATCTCGGCAACCGGTCTGTGGCGCATGGCGCGACGTGCACCGCGCCTACGACCACCACCGGGTGTTCCCATGGATCCCATTCCCATGCGTTATCCCCTTTCATCCATCAAGCGAGAGAGAATGGCGGAGAATTCATCCGCAAACCCTTCCAGCCGCAAAGCATGCTGGGACGCCATGGACGCAAGTTTGTTGTAGGCGACAACAGCCGGAATAGCAGCTAGAAGGCCGATGGCCGTCGCAAACAGAGCCTCGGCAATACCGGGTGCGACAACAGCCAGTGAGGTACTCTTGGAAGCAGCAATGCCCTGAAAAGAGTTCATAATCCCCCAAACCGTGCCGAACAGACCAACAAACGGCGCAGCAGAGCCGACCGATGCAAGAAACAGCAAACGCTTTTCCAGACGATCAACCTCGCGGGCCAGCGTCACATCAAGCACCTTTTCGATCCGGGTCGGCAGACCGGCAACCGATCGCGCCTGCCCTTCGAAACTTCGCTTCCATTCCCGCATCGCGGCAACAAAAAGCGCCGCCATCGCATGGTTGGGTCGTCCCGACAGGGTCCGGTAGAGCTCTTCAAGCGACTGCCCCGACCAGAACACCTTTTCGAAACGATCCATCTGGCGTTTCGTTCGGGCATAAAGCAGGGATTTGTCGATGATGATCGCCCAAGACCAGACAGACGCCGCCATCAAACCGATCATGACAATCTTGACCACGATGTGGGCCTGAAGAAACAACGAGATCAGCGACAGTTCAACGTTGACGTTGGCTAGGGCTGTCTGGGCAACCTCATTGGGCATGGAGCTATGTCCTTTCTTGACCGAAACACACAAACAAACCGTCCGGTCCCATCTTGCAAAAGTCGCGACAGGTCATGTCAGCAGATTTTGTCAAAACTAGGATCAGAGGGTTTCGTCACGCAAAGCATATTAAGGACGAGAAGGCAACATTATGGTTAATGAATGCTTAAATCACGAAATTTGTTTTCGTATTCTCTCCTGAACGACCGGACATCGGGCTCAGGATTGCAGCGCGTCAACCATCAATTTGGGCAACCGGCGCGGCTTGCCCTCGCGATTGATGACCACAACGGTCACGCAGGCCGTGAACAGCAATTCGCCGTCCGTCTCTCTCAGAATAGCCTGATCAAGCACCAACCGAGCGCCTCTGATCTCACCGACGCGGGTTTCCACCACGAGAATATCGTCAATACGGGCCGACTTGATGAAATTGATATCCATATGGCGCACGGCCATCGCCAGCCGCTCGCCATTTTCCTCCGAATCGAGATCGCTGTGATGCACGCCCAGAAGACGGATATAGTCGGACCGCCCCCGTTCGATGAACTTGAGATAATTGGCGTGATAAACGATGCCGGAAAAATCTGTGTCCTCGTAATAGACCCTGACTTTCTGGCAATGGCCGAAGGGTGCCAGTCGACCCGACAGGTCGCACCATTCTGCATTCTCATGATGCTCAGGCATCATCCGTTCCTTCCGCAAACAATCCCATTTGCGGTGGAGTGTCTCTTTGGGGCACGGCCATTCCCAAATGGGCAAAAGCCTTGGTTGTCAACAGGCGTCCACGCGGCGTACGCTGAATGAAACCCTGCTGGATCAGATAAGGCTCGATGATTTCCTCAATGGCATCCCTTGGTTCCGACAGGGCGGCGGCAATCGTTTCGATGCCAACGGGCCCGCCCCCGAAAGATGAAGCGATGAGGCTAAGATACCGTCTGTCTAGGGCGTCCAGACCTTCATTGTCAACTTCCAACATCCGCAATGCCCTGTCCGCAACGTCGCAGTCAATCCGGCCTCCAGCCTGCACAATGGCGACGTCGCGCACCCGGCGCAAAAGCCGTCCCGCGATCCTTGGCGTACCGCGTGAGCGGCGAGCAATCTCGGTTGCCCCTTCCTTGGTGATGGCAACCCCCATCAGGCGAGCACCACGGGTGACAATGAATTCCAGCTCTTCGGTGGTATAGAAATTCAGCCGCACCGGAATGCCGAACCGATCCCGCAAAGGAGTGGTCAGAAGCCCCAGACGGGTCGTTGCAGCAACGAGCGTAAACTTGGCCAGATCAATCTTGACCGAACGGGCCGCAGGCCCCTCACCGATGATAAGATCAAGCTGAAAATCCTCCATGGCGGGATAGAGGATTTCTTCAACAGCCGGATTGAGCCGGTGAATCTCGTCAATGAAGAGCACATCATTCTCTTCAAGGTTCGTCAACAGGGCCGCCAGATCGCCAGCCTTGGCAATCACCGGCCCGGATGTGGATTTGAAATTCACGCCAAGCTCGCGGCTGACGATCTGCGCAAGGGTGGTCTTGCCTAGCCCCGGAGGGCCGACGAACAGCACATGGTCGAGCGCTTCCTTGCGCGACCGGGCCGCCTCGATAAAGATCGACAGGTTGGCCCGTGCCTGAGCCTGCCCGACAAAATCGTCCAGCACCTGCGGGCGCAAAGTGCGATCATTTTCTTCCTCGCCCGTCGTTGCCGAAACCAGTCGCTCTTCCTCTTCGATCATTGACTAAGCTCCTTGAGCGCATGACGAATGAGCGCAGCGGTCTGCACCCCGTCCCCTTCCCGCTTGATCACGGTGGCAACTGCCGCGCTCGCCTGAATCTGAGCATAGCCAAGATTGGTGAGCGCCGAAACCGCCTCCGCCATAGCCCTTGGCGCGCCGACGGCGTCAATCTCGGCCTGAAGTGACGCCACAGCACCATCTGTGGCGGCAAGTCCGGGGGTCTTGTCCTTGAGTTCGGAAACAATGCGCTGGGCCACCTTGGGGCCCACACCGGGCGACCGGGCCACCATCGCCTTGTCCTGCAGCGCAATGGCCGAGCTGAGCTCGGAAATCTTCAGGGTGGAAAGAATGGCCAACGCCACTTTCTGCCCAACGCCTTGCACGGTGGTCAGGAGACGGAACCAGTCTCGTTCCAGCGCTGTGGCAAAACCAAACAACTTGAGCTGATCCTCGCGCACATGGGTTTCGATCAGCACGGTTGCCGCCTCGCCAACCGGAGGCAGGGCTTGCAGAGTCTGACCTGAACAATGCACCTCGTAGCAGACACCACCAACGTCCACGAGAACATAGGTGTCTGCATATTCGTCAATCAAACCCTTGAGTTTGCCAATCATCCAGTCATCCCGCCCATTGCTAAGGCGACCGCCACTCAGGCGATCTTGTAATTCTTCTGACCCCGTTGATGGGCGTGGCATATGGCGATGGCCAGAGCATCCGCCGCATCCTCGCTGTCGAACTGCGCCTTGGGCAGCAGCATCTTGACCATCGTCTGGACTTGGTTCTTGTCGGCGTGGCCCACACCAACCACGGTTTTCTTCACCGCATTGGGCGCATATTCTGCCACTTCCAGCCCGCGCTGGGCAGGAGCGAGAAGCGATATAGCCCTTGCCTGACCGAGTTTAAGAGTGGCCGCCGCATCCTTATTGACAAAGGTCTGCTCGACCGCCACCTCATTGGGCTCATAGCGTTCGAGCACATCCATAACCCCGGTATGCAGCTGCAACAGACGGCTCGCCAGATCCGTTTTGGCATCAGACGTGACAAGCCCTGAGGCGACGAAAATCAGCCGGTTGCTGATCACGTCGATCGCGCCCCAGCCGGTGCGTCGGAGGCCGGGATCAAATCCCACGATTCGGATCGGATGCGTTTTCATGCCTTCATCCTTACCCAAGAAAAATGAACAATACCAGAACAAACTCCCAAGTCTAACAGGAATTGACTTCTCGTCACCGTGTGTAAGGATGGTAAACCGCACCGCACGTCAGGAACCCAATTCAGATGGCAGACATCAATCTTCCCCTTATCTTGGGCGCCGCCCTCATCGCAATGGCCAGCCCGGGTCCGGCAACCCTCGCCATCGCTGGCACATCCATGGCAAACGGCCGCAAGCACGGCCTGATCCTTGCCTCGGGCATCACCACAGGCTCATTTGTCTGGTCGACCGCTGCCGCGCTCGGCATGGGAACCGTGATGCTGGCGAACGCTTGGCTGTTTGAAACCCTGAAATATGCCGGTGCCGCCTATCTGTTTTATCTGGCGATCAAGTCTGCCCGCTCAGCGATGCGCCCAACCCTTGAGGATCATGCCGCCCTGCATGGCACTCGGTCCGGACTACGGCGCACCTATCTCAAGGGTCTCGCGATCCACCTGACCAATCCCAAGGCCATCCTGTTTCTGGGCTCCATCTATGCGTTGGGCCTGCCCAAGGATGCCACGCCGATGGATCTGGCCACAGTCGTCCTAGCCCTTGGGTGCCAAAGTGCCTTTGTTTGCCACCTTTATGCAGTGCTGTTCGCCAGCAAGCCAATCGTCGCCGGATACCGCAAAAGCAGACGCATTCTGGACGGCGTTTTTGCGATGTTGTTTGGCGCGGCCAGCATCAAGGTTCTGACTGCAACCGCCAACCAATAAAAAACCCCGCCTCGGCAGATGCCGGACGGGGCTTGAATTTCATTGACGAAAATCCGGAAAGGCTCAGCCTTCCAGCGAGGCCATCACTTCATCGCTCATGGTGAAGTTGGAATAGACGTTCTGCACGTCTTCGTCGTCGTCCAAAGCGTTCATGAGCTTCATGATCGTGCCTGCTTTTTCGGCATCCACATCGATCTCGTTCTGGGGCTTCCAGACGGCTTTCTGGGATTCGGCTTCCTTGCCAAACGATTCTTCAAGCGCCTTGCTGACTTCGGCCATATCTTCGAACGCGGTGTAGATGGTATGACCATCCTCATCGCTCTGAACATCGTCAGCACCGGCCTCAATGGCAGCTTCAAGCACGGTGTCCGCATCCCCAACGTCAGCAGGGTAGACAATCTCGCCAACGCGATCGAACATGAAAGCCACCGATCCGGTCTCGCCCAGCGTGCCACCATTTTTGGTGAAGGCTGCACGGACGTTGGAGGCTGTGCGGTTGCGGTTGTCGGTCAAGGCCTCGACCACGACAGCGGTGCCGGCTGGACCATAGCCCTCGTAACGCACCTCGTCGAAGTTGCCTTCATCACCCGCTTCGGCTTTCTTGATGGCCCGGTCGATATTGTCTTTCGGCATGGACTGGCCACGCGCGTTCTGGATGGCCAGACGCAGGCGAGCATTCGAATCCGGGTCCGAGCCGCCCATCTTCGCAGCAACCGTGATCTCTTTGGAGAGTTTTGAGAACAACTTGGATCGTTTGGCATCCTGAGCGCCTTTGCGATACATGATGTTCTTGAATTTTGAATGGCCTGCCATAATCCTATTTTCCGTATGTTTTGATGATCGCCGCCGGATGAGCCCATCGGAGCGCTTCAAAATTTGTTGCAGGTCATGCCACAAGAGCACAGCAAAGATCAAGCCGTCTCATGGTCCTGCCGAGCCAAAGCTGGCTCAATTGCTGCTCTTTTCCCAAAATGACGGGATATGCTGCGCCAGATGCCCACCCAAGCGCAAGGGCTCGACGGCAACGGCAAGTCCGGACGCATCGTCCGTATCGACAGCAACTCCACAAAGGGTCGGCTCCCCGAGCGCCGGTGTGAAGCGCCCGGAAGGAATCTTGGTGACGAACCGGCGTACCGGCTCTTCCTTCTCCATACCAAGCACCGAGTCGTAATCGCCGCACATGCCAGCATCGCTCATATAGGCAGTGCCACCTGGCAACACGCGATAGTCCGAGGTGGGCACATGGGTGTGCGTCCCGACCACCAGACTAACCCGTCCGTCCAGAAAATGCCCCATCGCTTCTTTTTCAGAGGTCGCCTCGGCATGGAAGTCGACGATGGTGGCATCTGCAAACTCGCCCATCGGGCACGCCGCCAGTTCCTTTTCAATCGCGTTGAAGGGACAGTCCATCGCATCCATATACACCCGCCCCATGGCATTCATCACCAGAACGTTGGCACCATTGCGGGCGGTGTAGAGATTGGCGCCTTTGCCGGGAACGCCGGATGGATAGTTCACCGGACGCAGAAATGCGGGCTGACGCTCACAAAAAACAAGGGCATCACGTTGGTCCCAGACGTGGTTTCCGGTGGTGATGGCATCGCCACCCGCATCGATAAGATCCTGCAGGATGGCCTCTGTGATGCCAAAACCAGCAGCAGAATTCTCGCCATTGATCACCACGAAATCGATGCCGTACTGCTCAACCAGACCGGGAAGCCTGTTCAGTACGATGTTTCGCCCGGCTCGCCCGACTATATCTCCAATAAACAGCAATCGCATGTAGTCACTCAAAATCCGCCTAATCGCCCATAGGCGCACGGATCACGTCCTTGTCAGTCACAATTATATCCAGTGGCAGGTCATAACCACCAATGGGCACCTTGTCCAGTTGCTGAAAGGAAAAGGCCAGCCCCACAAGCGTCGGCCTGCCGCCTGAAAGGATCCGTTCGGAGATATAGCGATCGTAATGCCCTGCCCCATATCCGATGCGATTACATTGACCATCGAACGCCAATAGCGGCATGACAAGCAGATCCGGAACGACTTCAGGTGCCCCCGGAGCCGCAGCACGGGTGCCAAAACCGACATCCACAAGTTCGGCTCCCTCCTTGTAGGCGCGGAACATCATCCCGGTCCGCCCGATGGGGACAGGAAGGGCCAGTCCCAGACCTTTCTCCCGTAGCTCCGGGACAAGAAAAGTGGGATCGATTTCAGACTGGATGGGCATGAAGAGACCGACGATCCGGGCTCCCTCCAAAGGCACATGGGTGACAAGGTTGGCGCATGCAAGCCGCGACATGTCCGCCCGCGTTTCCTCAGGCACGGCATCTCGTCTCGCCCGCATCGTCTTGCGCGTTTCGGCCTTTTCAGCCTTCAAAGCAACACTGTCCATTCGTCCCCCATTGCGCAGACATGACGTTCAACGCGCCTGCCACCCCGCCTTATCGTTCGCCCAGTTTTGCCGAATTCCGCCCGGCTCAACATCGGCCGTTACCAAACTGCGCCGATTCAAGCCCAGAGCCAACCAAAAAAAAGCGGCCCACCCTAAAATAAGGAGGACCGCTTTTGAATGGTATGCCGCATCGACCGTCGAAGCTTTTTCAGATCCTGGGACACCTTAAGTTAAGGTGGGCGCCGGTTGAAGAGGACCACGATCCCTATCAGTGCCAGCTCCCGTTCGGATCAGTAAGGCCCCGAGGATAAGTTGCTTCTAACGCGAAGTGCAGCAGACGTTCATATATATAGGAGCCGAAAACGAAATTCCAGCACCACTTTGCTCATCAACCGACATGTTGGCTTAAAAAATGGTTTTGCAGACCAGCTATGCAAGATCAGTTGTCCAGAAGAACCTTCGAGAGCCGTTCCAGTTGCTCTGCCGCCTTGTCAATTCGATCGGCGAGCGCTTCCTGATCGCCTTCGTTCTTTTCCTTGATGGCATAGCGCGCGTCTCTGAGCGTCTTGATCTCTTCGGACAGGGTTTCGACCTTGGACGACATCTCCGACATTTGGTCCATGGCCATGATTCCGGCCATTACCGTGAGGCGCTGGTCCCCGATCTCTCCGAAATTCTCTCGCAACTCTGCAATGATACCGTCGAATTGACGCGCCAAAGACAACAGATGATCTTCCTGACCATCTTCACAGGCCATGCGGTAGGCACGCCCGTTGATGCTGACGCTGACCTGCACCATATAGTTCTCCGGTCACTTCCCAAAGTGCGCCTTTTCGCGGTTTGATCACCGCGAAATCGCTCGTCATTCCTGCCCGCCCCGTGTATCGGCGCGGATCACCGCATTGTTGCTCTGTAACCTCTATCCGCCATGTTGTTCCAACACGGCCCGGACCGATTCCATCGCAGCACCCAGACGGCGCGATACTTCCACATTGGCGCTCTCGAGTTTATCCGAGCGCGACTTTGCCTGTTCCAGAGATGCGGACAGCTCCGACCGCTCCGTGCTGAGCCGCTGCAGATCTCCCCGCAATGTCTGGATCGACGAAGCCTTTTCTTGATGCTTATCGACCGCCTCTTCAAGGGCTGCAATGGCCCGATCCAGTCGGACCAAGGCTTCGCTCACCCCAGGCTTTTCACCCATCTTACCCCCAAGTTGACCAACAGCCCGGTCCCACACCAGTCAGCGTCGACCCTGCACTCCGCAACCGGACGCATCGGATCGGCGACCAGAATGTTTCGGGCTAAACCATAATCCCAAAGCAGATATCGCGCGAGAAGCCTTACACGTCCCCCCCGTGCGCGGCTTTCCGGCTCTCTCGATTTTGGACACCAAAACCACCCGAAATCGCAGAACATCAGCCGAATGAGTCGCCAAGCGCGTTCTGTTGAAATGAACCTAGGTGACTTCCATATAGCGCGTCAATGGGCCCCATTCGTCAACAGGCCCCGTCCACAGAGGATTGGTTCCTTAGTCGAAAGTCGAAGTTTTAGCCCTAAGACCGGTATGTTCACGTTGACTTACGCCCCACGAATGCTAAATGTCAGGCGTTTGTATCAGCCCCTGTCTGCCGGGCTTGCGACGTGGCAAGGCAGTTCCTGTTTAACCTGATAGAATTCGAAGGCGAGAGAAGGCGTGGGTAGAATGAAAAGACGCACTTCCGATCTTGTCTGTCCGATATCCCAGAAGCAGAGTTCATGAGCAACATGGAAAAACAGACCCGCATGGCACATGCCATTCGCTTTCTCGCGATGGACGCCGTTGAGAAAGCCCAATCCGGTCACCCCGGCCTCCCCATGGGGGCTGCAGATATTGCGACCGTACTCTTCACCAAATTCATGAAATTTGATCCCAAGGCGCCCAAGTGGGCAGACAGAGACCGTTTCGTCCTGTCCGCAGGGCACGGATCCATGCTGCTTTATTCGCTGCTGCATCTGCTTGGATACGAAGACATGACCATGGACGACCTGGCCAACTTCCGCCAGCTCGGCAGCAAAACCGCAGGTCACCCGGAATATGGTCATGCCTCTGGCATCGAAACCACCACTGGTCCGCTCGGTCAGGGTCTTGCCAATGCCGTTGGCATGGCGATCACCGAAAAATTGATGGCGGCACAGTTTGGTGACGATCTGGTTGATCACCACACCTATGCGCTGGCTGGCGACGGCTGCCTGATGGAAGGCATCAGTCAGGAAGCCATTGCGCTTGCAGGCCACCTCAAGCTCAACAAGCTGATCCTGTTCTGGGATGACAACAATGTCACCATCGATGGTGCGGTAACTGTTTCCGACTCCACCGATCAGCTCGCTCGCTTCCGGGCCTGCAACTGGAACACCGATTCCATCGACGGCCACGATCACGAAGCCATCGCCACCGCGATTGAAGCCGCTCAGAAGAGCGACAAGCCGACGATCATCGCTTGCAAAACCACCATCGGCTTCGGGTCTCCCAACAAGGCTGGCACCTCCAAGGTTCATGGAGCGCCTCTCGGTGCGGACGAAATCGAAGCAACCCGCAAAGCCCTCGGCTGGGAAGCTGGTCCGTTCGAAGTGCCGTCAGACATTCTTGATGCATGGCGGATCGCGGGCCTCAATGCCTCGCACGCCCGCAAAGAATGGCAGAAACGCCTTGAAGCCGCTGATGCCGATAAACGGGCCGAGTTCGAACGGCGCATGCGCGGCGACCTGCCCGCAGGCTTTGACGATGCAATGGCCAAGTACAAGAAGTCTCTTGCTGCCGATCCCAAGAAGGTCGCGAGCCGCAAGGCTTCCGAAATGGCCCTCACCGTCATCAACGAAGCTCTGCCCGAGACCGTTGGCGGCTCTGCCGACCTGACCGGCTCGAACAACACCAAGACCCTGGCAACCGTATCGATCACCGCTGATGATTTCTCCGGCCGCTATATGAACTATGGCATTCGCGAGCACGTCATGGCCTCGACCATGAACGGTATGGCGCTGCATGGCGGCATCATTCCTTACGGCGGCACCTTCCTTGTCTTTGCCGACTACATGCGCGGTGCAATACGCCTGTCAGCCCTGATGGGACAGCGGGTCATCTATGTGCTGACCCATGATTCCATCGGCCTTGGCGAAGACGGCCCGACGCACCAGCCGGTCGAAACCCTCGCATCCCTGCGCGCCATGCCCAACCTGCAGGTCTTCCGTCCGGCAGACGTCATGGAAACCGCAGAGTGCTGGGAACTGGCTCTGAAATCCGACGGCGCTCCAAGCGTTCTGGCTCTGACCCGTCAGGGTCTTGCACCGGTGCGCACCGAATATTCCGAGGAAAACCTTTGTGGTCGCGGTGCCTATGTGCTCTCCGATTGTGATGGGGACGCCGAAGCATCCCTGTTTGCATCCGGTTCGGAAATCGGGGTTGCCATGGAAGCGCAGAAAACACTCGAAGCTCAGGGCGTTAAAACGCGCGTGGTTTCCGTACCATGCTTCGAACTGTTCGAAGCCCAGTCCGAGAACTACAAGAAAGACACCCTTGGCTCGGCCAAGGTCAATGTTGGCATCGAAGCGGCCCTGCGTATGGGTTGGGACCGCATCATCGGCACTGACGGCATCTTCGTCGGCATGCCCGGCTTTGGTGCATCCGGTCCGGCTGAAGAGCTCTATGAACATTTCGGCATTACTGCCGAAAATGTTGTCGCTCAGGTCACCGAGAAATTGAAAAGCGCTTAACAACCCATATATGCGATAGGAGTTGGCAGGAAACTCTAATAACCTCCTGCCAATTCACTTGTCGGACTTGACAAATTGTCACACGACAAAAGTATATATTCACTCTATCATGAGATTAATCAACGCGCTTTCCTCAACCCTCGGATAACAAGCGCTCATCTATTACCATTTCCACGATTTCTTGATCGCGGAAATGCATAAAACCAACGAATGAAACGTTTTCGCCCATTCTAACAATTCAGTTTGCGTGCAAACGTTCTGGTTGATCCAAGTGGAAGCCCGGCCCCTTTGGCAAATGCCATTCAGGTGGGCTGGAGAAAATTCAGGAGAAAGTCATGACTGTTAAAGTGGCGATCAATGGTTTCGGTCGTATCGGCCGTAACGTGCTTCGTGCTATCATCGAATCCGGCCGTACCGACATCGAAGTTGTTGCGATCAACGATCTGGGCCCGGTTGAAACCAACGCTCACCTTGTGCGTTTTGACTCCGTACATGGCAAGTTCCCTGGCACCGTTACCGTTGACGGCGACACCATTGACGTTGGCCGTGGCCCCATCAAGGTAACCGCGATCCGCGATCCCAAAGAACTCCCATGGGGCGAAATGGGCATCGATATTGCGATGGAATGCACCGGCATCTTCACCGCAAAAGAAAAAGCTTCCATGCACCTTGAAGCAGGCGCAAAACGCGTTCTGGTTTCTGCTCCGGCTGCTGGCGCTGACAAAACCATCGTGTTCGGTGTGAACAACGACAGCCTGACCGCTGAAGATCTGGTTGTTTCCAACGCTTCTTGCACCACCAACTGCCTGTCTCCGGTTGCTTATGCCCTGAACAATGCCGTTGGCATCGAAAAAGGCTTCATGACCACCATTCACTCCTACACTGGTGATCAGCCGACCCTCGATACCATGCACAGCGACCTGTATCGCGCACGCGCAGCAGCCCTGTCCATGATCCCGACTTCTACCGGTGCTGCTAAAGCTGTTGGTCTGGTTCTGCCAGAACTCGCTGGCAAACTGGACGGCGTTGCAATCCGCGTTCCAACCCCGAACGTATCTGTTGTTGACCTTGTGTTCGAAGCCAAGAAAGACACCACCGTTGAAGAAATCAACGCAGCGATCCGCGATGCTGCAGACGGTAAACTCAAAGGCATTCTCGGCTACACCGATCTGCCGAACGTCTCTACCGACTTCAACCATGACCCGCACTCTTCCATCTTCCACATGGACCAGACCAAAGTCATGGAAGGCCGCATGGTCCGCATCCTGACCTGGTACGACAACGAGTGGGGCTTCTCCAACCGTATGGCTGATACCGCGGTTGCCATGGCAAAGCTCATCTAATCAGGCGGCCTTGACGCCCACCTGTCAGGCCCGCCTGACAGGATACCGACGATAAAGAAGGCGCTGTTTCGCGAGACAAAACCGGCCAACGGTTTTTGGTCCGGACAGCGCCTTTTCTATTCGAGACTCATTTTCCGATCACCCATCGGACAGACCACAGGATAGACCCAATGGCTGCTAGCAAATTCAAGACCCTCGATGATGCAGAACTGAGTGGCAAGCGCGTCCTCGTGCGTGTTGACCTCAACGTGCCAATGAAAGACGGCGTCGTCACCGACAGCACCCGCCTTGATCGCATCGTACCGACCCTGACGGAAATTTCCGAAAAAGGTGGCAAGGTCATCATCCTCGCGCACTTCGGTCGCCCCAAGGGCGAAAAAGTGCCCGAAATGTCCCTCAAGCAGGTTGTTCCGGCTCTCTCCAAAGCCCTCAACATGCCCGTTGGCTTTGCCGAAGACTGCGTTGGCGACATCGCCAAGGCGGCAATCGACAACATGGCAGACGGTGATGTTCTCGTTCTGGAAAACACCCGCTACTACAAAGGCGAAGAAAAGAACGATCCCGAATTCGCAGCACAGCTTGGTGCCAATGGCGACCTTCTCGTAGCGGACGCCTTCTCGGTTTCCCATCGCGCGCACGTCTCCACCGAAGGCCTTTGCCACCACATGCCTGCCGTTGCCGGTCGCACCATGCAAAAAGAGCTTGAAGCCCTTGACGCTGCCCTTGGCAATCCGAACCGTCCGGTTCTCGCCGTTGTTGGCGGCGCAAAAGTGTCCACCAAGATCGACCTGCTTGAAAACCTCATCACCAAAGTTGACGGCCTTGTCATCGGCGGTGGCATGGCCAACACCTTCCTCGCCGCTCAAGGCAAGGATGTCGGCAAGTCGCTCTGCGAACATGATCTGGCTGAAACGGCAAACCGCATCATGGCCAAGGCCGATAAAATCGGCTGCGAGATCATCCTGCCGGTTGACGCACTGGTCGCCAAGGAATTTGCAGCCGGTGCTGCTTATGAGGTTCTCGACGTGGACAGCGTCCCTGCCGATGGCATGATGCTTGACGTTGGACCCAAATCCGTTGAAGCCGTCGTTGCATGGATCAAGAAAGCCAACACCGTGGTCTGGAACGGCCCGCTTGGTGCCTTCGAAATCGCACCGTTCGACACCGCAACCGTTGCGGCTGCAAAAGCGGCAGCCGAAGAAACCAAATCAGGCAAACTGACCTCGGTTGCCGGCGGCGGCGACACCGTTGCAGCCCTCAACCATGCTGGCGTCTATGACGACTTCTCCTACATCTCCACCGCAGGCGGTGCCTTCCTTGAATGGATGGAAGGCAAGGAACTGCCCGGCGTTGAAGTTCTGAAAGCCTGATTTCAGCTTTCAAAAGCCAACAATCCATGCGCCGGTCGTCCGATCGGCGCATTTTTTTGTGTTCGCACAACACAGCCCTTGCACCCAGCAAGCTTTGCGCGATATCAGTGCGGCACCGATTGTCATCTCCAGGAAACAGGTCTCACCATGGAGCAAAGCCAGATTTATCTCGTCACCCCCAGACACATCGATCTGGACAGCTTTCCCGCACAGCTCGAAGCAGCAATGAACGGCGGCCCGATTGCCGCCCTCTTGATCGACTGCGATGAACAGCAGGACAGCGAGTTGCAAAAGATAGCCCAGACCATTGCACCGATGGCACAAAAGAACGACATCGCGGTGGTCCTGCGTGGTGACACCCGCATCGCAGGACGCGCCAAATGCGACGGCCTGCACATCAATGGCGACATCAATGACATTGAACTCGCGGTAGAAGATTTCTCCGAGCGGTTCATGCTGGGTGCCGAAGGTGGCAACAAGCGCCACATTGCAATGGAAATCGCCGAAACCGGTATCGACTACATCATGTTCGGACGCCTTAACGCCCCGACCGAGGAAAAGATCTACGACAAGGCACTGGAAATGGCCGACTGGTGGTCCAGTCTTTTCGAAGTCCCTGCGGTCATCATCGGCGGCAGCGATCTGTCAGAATGTGAAACGATCTCCAGCCTTGGCATCGAATTCATCGCCCTGCGCGAGGCGATCTGGGATCACGAACAGGGACCAGAAGCTGCAGTCCGCGAAGCCTCGGCGCTTATTGCCGCCGGAGCCCCACAAGAGGCAGTCTAGATCCTTCTGTCTCGAGTCCATCTAGAGGCACCACAGAATGGTCCAATTTCACTGCCATTCACCTTGCCTGCTACCCGTTTTTCATGTTTCGTCAATCGCCAGCAAGGACGCCACCCGTGAAGGTTCGTCTCATCGATCATCAATGTGATTGTCTAGGTCTGATCCGAACCGGCTTGGTCGGAAGCATTCTGGCTTTCGCACCGATCCTCGGCGCGCAGCCAGCGGGGGCTGCCGAGGCTGGCCCGGCGGACACCGGCAAGGTTACCAATACGATTGAGATCGCGCCCGGCGACGCACCTCAAGACAAGGAAATCGCGCCCCACAAAGAGCGGGAAACCCTGCCGCAGCCAACCACGCGGGACAATCCCTTCAACGTGCCGCGCCTTGAGCTTACGCGTGAGGCAGCCTACTCGGCCTATCAGCGCGGGTATTATCTCACCGCCTTTGACTTTGCCACACGTCTGGCCGGACAGGGGGACGTCGCAGCCCAGACTTTGCTCGGCGAGCTCTATTACCGAGGCCTTGGTGTCGAGCGCGACGTCAAGGAAGCGGCAAGCTGGTTCGAACTGGCAGCAGCAGAGAAAGACGCCGAAGCCGAGTTTGCGCTTGGGCTTCTCTATGCCCGGGGCCAAGGGGTGGACAAGAACACCGACAAGGCAATCGAGCTGTTCGAAAAAGCCGCCGCACAGGGACAAAAGCACGCCCAGTTCAACCTGGGACTGATCAAGCTGGAAGGGCAGTTGGCCCGTCAGGATCTGAACGAGGCGATAGATCTGCTCACCCAATCGGCCAATCAGGGCCTAGCGGACGCGCAATACACGCTGGCCAACATCTATCGATCCCAGCTGTTTCCCACCCCGGAACTTGATAAGGCCGCCTACTGGATGCTTCAGGCAGCCAAGAGCGGCTTTGCCGACGCCCAGCTCGAATACGGCCTGATGCTTTTTTCCGGCAAGGGCGTAGCCAAGAATTATGACATGTCCAGAGCCTGGATCGAGCAGGCTGCGAAGTCCGGTCACGTCCTTGCACAAAACCGTCTGGCCCGCATGTTGGCCCGCGGCTATGGCGCGCCCGCCGACCCGGTCAAGGCAGCCGAATACTATCTATTGTCAAAACGGGCCGGCAAACATGATGACTGGCTGGAGAATTTCTTCACCCAATTGCCCGATGCGGACAAGCAAAAGGCCCTCGCCGACCTCAGTGACAAGTCTCTGTGGTAGCGAACTGTGCTCGCTTCGGCTCGCTCCAGAGCATCACCGATTAACGTGTTGCGGCCTTTTTGGGCCTAAAAACCTGCCAAAAGCCTTGCAAAAGGCGCTTGAATATGGTCCTAGAAGGCACCCGTCCGCAGCGCCATGACAGATTTGGCACCAACGGATCCAATCATGAACTCAATGAAGCAGGAACGCCACAGCGCACTGCGCGCGCTTCCTGCCAGCAAGATGGCTTGTTATGAAAATCAACGGTAACGAAATCCGTCCCGGCAACGTGATCGAGCATCAGGGCACCATCTGGGTTGCAGTCAAGGTCAACGCAGTCAAACCCGGCAAGGGCGGCGCCTTCGCTCAGGTCGAAATGAAAAACCTGCTCGATGGCCGCAAACTGAACGAACGGTTCCGCGCCTCCGAAACGGTCGAGCGCGTGCGCCTTGAGCAGAAGGATTTCACGTTCCTTTATGAAGAAGGCGACAACCTCGTGTTCATGGACACCGTGTCCTACGAACAGCTCGAGTTGAACAAGGATTTTGTCGGCGAGCGCGCTGCCTTCCTTCAGGATGGCATGCCCGTGGTCGTGGAACTCTATGAAGAGCGCCCGATCGGCATCGATTTGCCGGATCAGGTAACCCTTGAAGTCACCGAGACCGAACCGACCATCAAGGGCCAGACGCAATCTTCCTCCTATAAGCCCGCAATGCTGGAAAACGGCGTGCGCTGCATGGTGCCCCCCTTCGTCGGCACTGGTGAGAAGATCGTGGTCGACACCAACGAAATTTTGTATATGAAGCGCGCCGACTGATCTGGCGCGACAGACAGACGATTGAACGGCAGGTTCCTAGCTGCCCCTAATCTGTTCATGACACGCGTGTCGGATCCTGTCCGGCACGCTCTCTTTATCTCATCTGTGCGCTTTTCGGCATCCCCCGGTTACATGGAGCCGAAACCAACAGCGCCAGCCAAGCAGGACACCTTCACATGGCCCGCTCAGCCCTTCTCAACGTCATGGTACAAGCCGCCCTCAAGGCAGGCCGCCGCCTTTCTCGCGACTTTGGTGAGCTCGAAAATCTCCAGATCTCTCGCAAAGGCCCCGGAGATTTCGTCTCCAACGCCGACATGCAGGCCGAAAAGATCATCAAGGAAGAGCTGCAGAAAGCCCGTCCGAACTTTGGCTTCCTGATGGAAGAAAGCGGCGAGCAAGTCGGCGTGGACAAGAGCCACCGCTGGATCGTCGATCCGCTGGATGGCACAACCAACTTTCTGCACGGCATTCCTTTCTTTGCCATCTCCATCGCTCTTGAACATGAAGACCGCATTATCGCGGGCGTCATCTACAACCCGGCAACCGACGACCTGTTCGTCGCCGAACGTGGTCGCGGTGCCTTCCACAACGACCGCCGTATGCGCGTTGCCGCGCGTGATGACTTCCACGATTGCGTCATTGCAACCGGCGTGCCCCATCTTGGTCGCGGCAAACACAAGCACTATCTGCCCCAGCTCGAAGGCATGATGAACGAGGTCTCCGGCCTGCGCCGTATGGGCGCGGCCTCCCTTGATCTTGCCTATGTCGCTGCGGGACGCTTCGATGGGTATTGGGAAGAATGGCTCAGCCCCTGGGACATCGCTGCCGGCGTCATCATGGTGCGTGAGGCTGGCGGCTTCGTCACCGACATCAAAGGTGGCGACAAAGTGCTCGAAACTGGCTCCCTGATCGCGGCCAACGAAGCCATCCGCCGCCACATTCAGCACACCTTGAAAAAGTCGCAAGCCAGCTGAATCTGTTCTGTTTTCCCGAACAGACCAACATAAAATTCATATCAAGAAAGCCGCGGATCGATCGATGCGCGGCTTCTTTTATATTGAACTTTCGAATTATATGGACTATTAAACTAAAGTCAAAGCAACCCCACGGAATGCTCTCTCCCATTCTTGGAAATCTCCTTCCGGTCGCACGGTCTCGTTTGCGGATTTTATAGCCATGACTGACTTTACCCCTTTCCAATCCTACGCCGGTGGTCTGATGATCGGGCTCGCTGCGGTCCTGCTGATGGCGTCATGGGGACGCATTGCGGGCATGACCGGCATTCTGACAGGCATCCTGCCCCCCTTCGGACGCGAAATGGCATGGAAGGCGAGCTTTCTCGCCGGATCGATCCTCACTCCGTTCCTCTATCACATCACAATCGGTGACGTGCCCTATACCCTGCCGATTTCGATGACCGCACTCATCATTGGCGGCATCATCACCGGCATCGGGGTGACTTATGGCTCGGGATGCGCCTCCGGTCATGGCATTTGCGGTCTTGCCCGTTTCTCGCGCCGCTCAGCTGTTGCCGTTGTCATGTTCATGAGCTTTGCTGTTTTGACCGTCTTTCTGACCCGGCACATTTTCTAAAAGGCCCCCAAGCAAAAGGAACAAGTCCATGCGCTATCTTGTAGCAGCCCTGATTGGTGGCCTGTTCGGCCTTGGTATCACCCTGTCCGGCATGGCCAATCCAGCCAAAGTCCTCAACTTCTTCGACCTTGCAGGCTCCTTCGACCCCAGTCTGGCCATTGTGATGGCTGGAGCCCTCAGTGTCGCAGCTCCCGGCTATGCCCTTGTGTTCCGAAAACAGCGCAAGCCCGTTTATGATACCGAGTTCCACCTGCCACGGTCCAACAGGATCGATGCCCGACTGGTACTCGGCTCAGCGGTCTTCGGCATCGGCTGGGGCATCGGCGGCTTCTGCCCCGGCGCGTCGATCCCGGCGCTCGGGCTTGGCCACGCCTCCAGCTTCATCTTTGTGCTCGCCCTCATTGTCGGCATTCTCGTCGCCGGACGGATGCAGCAATCGATCCTTTTGAAGCGCCTGACAGCCCGGTTCGGCAAAGCAACCGAAAACGACCTAATCGTCGACCGCCCCTAACAAAGTCCCTCACGCCCCCCCTTATTCTGGACGCCAGACCCTGAGCAGCAGGGATTAATTCACAACACCCCTTTTCCTCGGCGAGGAAATTGGGCAATGTCGTGTTGCGCATCGGATTGTTTGGTTTCTCAAACCTTTCGATCCCTGCCCGCGAAATTTTGTGATGAAGTGAACTTTTCTCGTTTGCCATCAAAAATGAGACATGTTTGCGTGCCTGATTGCTTCCTGCATGAAGGCTTTGGCCTGCCATCGCGCAACCGGAAAATCGGACAATGACAAGCGAACTGGATCCCTACAAGCTAGCAAGTCCCCAACGCTATCTGTGGCGCATGCTCATCTTCATCGGCGCTGCTGCCTTTATTCCGCTCATTCTTTATCGGCAGATTCTCGAGGCTTTCTGGAGTAACCCGCTGCTCAACGCCATAATCTTTCTGGTGCTTGCAGTGGGTATTTTTCTGGCCATCCGGCAGGTTGCACGCCTGTTTCGCGAAGTGCGCTGGGTCAACAATTTCCGGCTCGGCGATCCTGGCCTGGAAGTTTCCCGCCCTCCGATCCTGCTGGCGCCGATGGCGACATTGCTCGGGGACCGTGTGGGCCGGATGGCGATCAACACCTCGACCATGCGCTCGATCCTTGATTCGGTCGGCATGCGCCTTGACGAAGCCCGCGACATCTCCCGATATCTCACCGGGCTTTTGGTGTTCCTCGGTCTGCTCGGCACCTTCTGGGGTTTGTTGCAGACGGTGAGTTCGGTCGGCGACGTGATCCGTTCGCTGTCCGTCGCCTCAAGCGATGTCGGTGTCATCTTCGAGGATCTCAAGTCCGGCCTTGAAGCCCCGCTTCAAGGTATGGGCACGGCCTTCTCCTCCTCGCTCTTCGGTCTATCCGGTTCGCTCGTGCTGGGCTTTCTTGATCTTCAGGCCAGTCAGGCCCAGACGCGTTTCTTCACCGATCTGGAAGACTGGCTCTCCACCGTGACTGATATCCGCATCGAGGATCTTGACACCGACCATGCCGAAACGCTGGCGCAGGATAACGAACAGCTCGTTTCCGTGCTGCAGCAGCTCTCCAAAAAGATCGACAGGGTCGGCGGCGAAGGTGGCGGCGACACCCGCAGCGCTACGTCCGCGATGGCCAATCTGGCCGAAGGCATTCAGGGTCTGGTGCAGCATTTGCGCTCCGAACAGCAGTTGATGCGCGAATGGGCCGACCAGCAGACCACCCAGCAGGAAGACATCAAACAGCTATTGCAAAATCTCAACAAGGTGCTGGAGGACCCCGGTTCAACGCCCCCAAAATAGCGCCCGAGCATTGAGACCAGCATGAGAGACATCGCGCACCGCCCTTGCACTTTAAAGGTGACAGGTCAGCGCGAGTAAAGGATGAGGAAGCCAGATGGGTCTGTCCCGCAATCGACGCAGTGAACCGAAAGCCGACTACTGGCCGGGCTTTGTCGATGCCATGGCCACTTTGCTGCTGGTCCTGATATTCCTGCTCACTGTTTTCATGGTCGCGCAATTCTTCCTCACGCAGGAAATCTCCGGCAAGGACACGGTCCTCAACAAGCTCAACAGCCAGATTGCCGAGCTCACCGAACTGCTGGCGCTTGAACGCGCTGGAAAGCAAGATCTGGAAACCTCATTTGCCAGCCTACAAGCCGATCTGTCCGCCGCCGAATCCTCCCGCGACCGCCTGCTCATTCAGCTCGAAGAACAGGCTGGCGACAAGGACAGCGCCGGAGGCCAGATCGCCAGCCTGACGCGCAATCTCGAAAATGAAAAGACCATCTCACAACGGGCTCTGGCTCAGGTTGAACTGCTCAATCAGCAGATTTCCGCTTTGCGGCGCCAGATCGGCGCCCTTGAAGACGCCCTTGAGGCTTCAGAAAAACGAGATCGGGAAAGCCAGACAAAGATCGCAAGCCTTGGCAAGCGCCTGAATGTCGCCCTCGCCCAGCGGGTGCAGGAATTGTCCCGCTATCGTTCGGACTTTTTTGGCCGCTTGCGGGAAATCCTCTCTCAGCGCTCCGATATTCGCGTTGTCGGCGACCGCTTTGTCTTCCAGTCCGAAGTGCTGTTCCCGTCGGGCGGCGAACGCATGAAGGCCGAAGGCGAACAGGAGCTGGATCGCCTTGCAGAAGCGATCCTCGAACTTAGCAACGACATCCCCGAAGAAATCGACTGGGTGCTGCGCATTGATGGTCACACGGACAACCGCCCCATCAACAGCGCCCGCTTCCCCTCCAACTGGGAGCTGTCGGCAGCCCGCGCCATCTCGGTCGTCAAATATCTCATTTCAAAGGGCGTGCCGCCAAACCGCCTTGTGGCAGCGGGCTTCGGCGAATATCAACCGCTCGAAGAAGGTGACGATCCCGACGCGTGGCGCAAGAACCGCCGCATCGAGCTCAAGCTAACCCAGCGCTGATGCAATCCGCGCATCACGAGCATTATTCCTCGCCATCCCCGAATTGCAGGCTCGCCAGCCGCGCATAGAGGCCTTTTTGGGCCACAAGACTGTCGTGATCCCCTTCCTCGACCAGCCGCCCCCTATCGAGCACGAGAATCCGGTCGGCTTTCTTCACGGTCGCCAACCGGTGAGCGATGACGATTGTGGTGCGACCAGACATCATGCCATCGAGCGCCGCCTGCACATAGGTCTCGCTTTCCGCGTCAAGCGCGCTTGTAGCCTCGTCCAGCAACAGAATGGGTGCGTCCTTGAGGATCGCCCGTGCAATCGCCAAACGCTGCCGTTGCCCCCCTGAGAGCGTTACACCGCGTTCACCCACGGTCGTGTCATAACCCTCCGGCAGGCTGGCAATAAACTCGTCAGCGTGCGCAGCCTTTGCTGCGGCGATGATTTCGTCCCGGCTCGCCCCGTCCCGACCCATGGCAATATTGTCTGCGACCGTCATGGCAAAGATCACCGGTTCCTGCGGCACCAAGGCCATGGATCCGCGCAACGCTTCCAATGACAGGCGCTCAACCAGAATATCGCCAAGACTGATCACACCGCTTGTTGCATCGTAGAAGCGCATCAACACCTGAAATACGGTTGTCTTGCCCGCACCAGACGGCCCGACAATGGCGACGGTTTCCCCCTCATCAATCGAAAAGGTCAGATCCTCCAGCACCGCTTGCGCCTCGTCTTTGCCATAATGAAAACCGACATGGTCAAAGGCGACCGATAACGGCACCCCTGAAGGCAGGGCTTCGGGCGCGTCAGCTGTGCGGATAACAACCTCTTCGTCCAGGAGTTCCATCAGCCGTTCGGCCGACCCGGACGCCTGCGAAATCTCGCCCCATACTTCGCTGAGCCCGCCAAGCCCGGCGGCCGCCATGGTGGAATAGATCAGGAACTGCGACAGCGCTCCGGCAGACAGGCGCCCCGCCGCAACATCCTGCGCGGCATACCAGAGAACCCCGACGATCGACGCAAAAATGCAGAACATGGCGAAGGCCGTCAGCACCGCCCGCGCCCGAATGGAGAACCGTGCCGCCCCAAAGGCAGCCTCGATGCTCTCACCAAAGAATCCCTTGATCCGGTCTTCCTGCGTGAAGGCCTGCAGAATGCGCATCGACCCGATGGCCTCGGAGGCAAAGGCGGAACTGTCCGCAAGGCGATCCTGCGCAAAGCGCTGCTTCTTGCGAACCCAGCGTCCAAGCCCGACAAGCGGCAGCACGATAAAGGGTATCGCCCCCAGCACCAGAAGCGACATTTGTGGACTGGTCACCACCATCATCACGCCAGCCCCGACAAACAGCAGGAAGTTTCTCAGCGCCATCGAGGCACTTGCCCCCACCGCCGACTTGATCTGCGTGGCGTCGGCGGTCAGCCGCGAGACAATTTCGCCGCTTCGTGTGCGGTCAAAAAAGACAGGCGACAGTGCCGTCAGCTTTCCGAACACATCCCGGCGTAGATCATTGACGACGCGCTCGCCCAATATGATGACGAAATAGTAGCGACTGGCACTGGACAGCGCCAGAAAACCAACGGCAAGAATGAGCCAGCCGGTATAATGATCGACCAGCGCCACATTGTCCTGACTGAGCCCCTGATCAATCAGCCCGCGCACCAGCACCGGCAGCGAAAGGGTCGCAGCCGAGGCCACCACAAGCGAGACAATTGCCATGATCACCATGGAACGATATCGCAAGGCATAGGGCACAAGGCGCAAGAGTGGTTGCAGGCGAGCGGAAGCCGGAACTGGCGTATCTGTCATGATTGCTCCAAACGAGTCCTGCCATGCGTTTCGACCGTGAAAAACGGCTGCGGCAGGAGTTGAAGGCCCAATTCGAGCCCATTGGCAAAGCGATGCGTTCACATTCACCGGAAAATTCTCGATCCCGGCCGCTTTTTTCTTCTTCTAGATAAGCAACGGGCTTGTATATCGCAACGCACTGCGGTATAGGGTCCAACGAATTATTTCTACGGCTGTGTGGCCACTCGCCCGCAGCCGAACTTTATGGATCAGACAGAATGGCCGTCCTGAAGCAGGGGGCATCGCGATCCAAGGGCATTCTTTCGCTCGGCTCGACAGCTTCGGGACAGAGGCGAACGGCAGAATGCAGGAAACCAAATTTGGAGCAGGTCTGCCCTTGGTTAGGGAGAAGCGCTTGCTCTAGCGCGAAGGACGTTCAAAATGAAAAAAGATATCCATCCTGAGTATCACACGATCAAAGTCGTCATGACCGATGGCAGCGAATTCACCACCCGTTCGACCTACGGCTCCGAAGGTGACACGCTGAACCTCGATATTGATCCGACCTCCCATCCTGCATGGACCGGCAACACCGGCAACCTGCTCGACCGTGGTGGCCGTGTGTCTCGCTTCAAGGACAAATTCTCCGGCTTCCTGGGCTCCTAAGATCCAGGCGACATTGCCAGACCAATTCAAAAACCCGGCGCTTCAAAAGCACCGGGTTTTTTTCGTCTTCAGAGCAAGGCTGACCTTAAGGCCTTCGCCGGCCTACTTCTCATCAAAACTCATCGCGGTAATCCGGCCGATCCAGAAGGGATGGATTTCCCCCTTGGCGGCCCGGGATATGGTGAAGCTGTGCGGGATCATCATACGCCCTACCTGCCGGTAGTCACCGCGAGCCACATGCTCACCAGACCCATGATAGGGCGTTGTCAGATCGCCATCTTCCTCCGCCTGCATCGACGTCATCCGCCCGTCTGCATCAAAATGGGCCACCATCTTCGCGGACATGTCACCAACTGACACGATGGCCCGCGCGCTGTCCTCGTCAACCGGCTCCCACCGCACTGGTCCACCGGGAAGCAGCGCCTGAGGATAAAGCGCACTTTCCAAAAGCCACCGCCTGAGCGAAATCCGGTCCAGCTCCGGAGTCTGCTTCTCATCCACCACGGTGATCATGGACAGAAGCTTGGCCTTCATCTCCATCTCGCCATGTGCGTAGAAGTCATAGGCACGCGCCCAGGCACCCAGGAAGATTGGCGTTGTCGCAGAAAAAACCATGGCCGGGGTTGTGGTGGCGATCACCTGTTTGGCGGTGGTCGGCTCAAACCCGTCTGTCAGCGGGCGGCGAAAATCCCCTTCCTCACTGAGCCGAACGACCTTGTAATCCGGAAGCGGTCCCCGAATGCTGAAGGCAAAATAGCGCCTCACAGGCTCGGGCAGCTCCGCAACCTGGTCCGGATCAAAAGAGATCGGCTGTGCCTTGGCGCCAATCTCAGCCACGGTTTGCTGAAACGCAGCAATATCCGCTTCCGTTTGTCTCATCTGCACATAGCCATAGACCGACAGAGCTACGATCGCCGCCGCTGCTACATATCCGGTTTTCCTCAAGATCTTCATATCACTCATTTCCCCTAACTGACCTGCCACCGACTCGTGATCGCCTAAACAGGCAAACATTTCGTCTGCTCACATCGTACACATATGTACACTCAGCTTGACGATCAAGTACATTCGTGTACAGTCGAGAAAATTTTTGACAGATCCCCAAAAGGGCAACCGACTTTGACCAATCGCGAAGAGAGACAAAAGCAGATCGAAACCGCCGCCCTCGACCTGCTGCGCGAGAAGGGCTATCGCAGCACATCCATGCTGCAGATCGCCAAGAAAGCCAAAGCCTCGAACCAGACCCTCTACGCCTGGTATGGCAACAAGCAAACTCTGTTCAAATCGATCATCGAGAGAAATGGCGCACTGGTACGTCGTCATCTTCAGGACGCATTGAGTGCCAGCAGCAATCCGCTGTCGGCCCTTGAAACACTGGGACCCTTGCTTCTGGGCTACGCCTGCGGTGAGCAAGCCATCATCATCAGCCGCGCCGCCGTGACAGACGCATCAGAAACCGGCCTTCTGGGGGAAGCCGTCGAAGAGGTGGCCCGCGATACAGTGGTCCCCCTCATCAAATCGCTAATGGAACGACTGGAAAAAAGCGGAGACTTCACATTCGGCAGCGATGCACAAGACGCAGCAGAAACCTATGTCGCCCTGCTGTTTGGCGAACTGCAGATCCGGCTGGCCCGTGGCAACATAGCCCCCTTGAATGACGACGCCATCAACAAAAGAGCGGCGCGCGCCTTTGCGCTAACCTGCCGCCTGTTCGCATCCGATCCCTAGGCAAAGAAAAAGGCGCTCGAAAGCGCCTTTGATGTATCAGAGCGGACCAATCGCCGCCCGCCGTGTGCCTTTCTTGGAAAGGCCTAGTCCGCAGCTCTCATGGCAAACGCACTGGCAATCATGCCGATCTGGTCGCCAACCGGGTTGGATTGTTCGGTCACGGTTTCCGGCTCCTGCGACTTGCGCGAATAGATCACATCATCGAGATGACGAATGCGCTTTTGCAGATGCAGCGACTGATCGATCAATTCCCTCAATCGAAGAGGCAGTTCATCCCATCCGGGACCGTCCTTGGCAGTAGAAAGACCGTGCAGGCGAACCTTGTTTTTCTCCTGTCCGGCCTGCTCAAGGCTCATTTCGCCCTCATTGACAGCACGCTGCAGCAGCAACCAGGAAGCCATCTGCATGAGACGTGTCGTCAGACGCATGGATTCGGTTGCATAAGCAAGAGAGGCAACACGGGGGAGACTTTTCGCCTCCATGCGGCCATCGCCATCCAGATAGTCGGCGGCTTCTTCAACCAGAGCCATACCATCGCGGAAAAGCGTTTTGAAACTATCGGAGTCCGCCAGTTTCGCGCCGAAGAAAACTGGATCTGAGTTTTTGTTGTGCCTAGGCTTGTCGTTCATAAGACCTCCAACTGTCTGGCCTTGCCTACCATGATCGGTGTGTCATATTCAAACAGGCAATACGCCAACGCGTTATCTGTTGGACTATAAAGCACAAACTGTGCCAATCGCGACACACGCACTTTGCACGATTGACGGTCAGTGACGACATTCGCGCTGTCGCACCCTTTCTTCAGACTATCAGAAAAAGATCTGATATTCTAACACTTCATCACTCATTGACGGAGCCTTCGGCAAGGAGAGAAGGGCTCGAACGGCGCGCTCGGAAGAGCCGCATCTTGTACACAGTTGCTGTGCAAATCCCTCAACACTTGACACTCCACCCCAAAAAAGCGGCGCCAGATCCAAGGTCAACATTGCACATTGCGAAGGGGAAGCACAGTCAAACTGCATTTCTCATTCAATGATTATAGATAACCATGCGCAATAAGCGCCACCTTCAAATCGTAAACAGAACACATTCATAAAAAAAGAGCCGCGACAAGCGGCTCTCAGGAGTTAACAGGGAGGCGTCAAACAGAGTGACAGGAGCCACTCGAAATCCATAAGCTATGGATACTTAGTATTTAAACTTAACTTTATTAATAAATGGTTAATGGTAAGAAAAAGATTAAAATCAGCTCCCTAATGGATGAAAAATAGCAGACATCTACAATTAAAGGCTCACTTTCAAAACAAATCGCAAAAGATCTACTTAAGATCATCCAAAAGACCTGATCGATCACACCGCAAGCCCGCCTCTCGCTTTTCGACAACTTCTCCGCTTCACCATTGAGCCCATTTCACCCGCCGCCCGGATGGGTTAGAAAGAGGCAAATCGAACAGGAAGAGGTGCTGCTATGTCCAACCCGAACACCATGAAAGCAGTTCTGGCGCCAGAGCCCGGAGGCCCCGAAGCGCTGCAATTTGTCGACCGACCGGTCCCCGTTCCTTCTGAACATGAGGTTCTGATCAAGGTCGAGGCTGCAGGCGTCAACCGTCCCGACTGCATCCAGCGCGCTGGCGACTACCCGCCTCCCCCGGGCGCATCGGACATTCTGGGCCTTGAGGTCGCAGGGGAAATTGTCGCCGTGGGCAGCGCCGTCAGCGGGGCCAAGCCAGGTGACAAGACAACGGCTCTGGTCTCAGGCGGCGGCTACGCGGAATATTGCCTTGCCCATGAAGGAAGCCTCCTGCCCGTACCGCAAGGCTGGAGCATGGTCGAGGCGGCCAGCCTGCCCGAGACCTTCATCACGGTCTGGCACAATGTGTTCCAGCGCGGGGCGCTGCAGCCGGGTGAGCGTCTCCTGATCCATGGCGGCTCCTCGGGGATCGGCATCACCGCCATCCAGCTCGCCAAACTGTTCGGCGCCTCGGTCGCTGTCACCGCAGGCAGCGAAGAGAAATGCAAGGCCTGCCTTGACGCTGGCGCAGATCTCGCCATCAACTATCGCGAACAGGAGTTCGTCACCGAGCTCAAGACCTGGACCAACCGCAAGGGGGTTAACGTGATCCTCGACATGGTTGGCGGCGACTATATCTCCAAGAACTATGTTGTGGCCGCCGAAGACGCCCGCATCGTCCAGATCGCCTTTCTCAAGGGAGGCATCGCCGAAGCGGACTTCCGTCGCCTGATGATGAAACGGCTGATCCACACCGGATCGACCCTGCGCGCCCGCTCCGACGAGATCAAGGCCGGGATCGTCACCGAACTGAAGCAGAAGGTCTGGCCAAAACTCGCGAAAAACGAGGTAAAGCCCTATATTTTCAAAACCTTCCCATTCGATGAGGTGGTCAAGGCCCATGCGTTGATGGAAAGCTCCAATCACATCGGCAAGATCATGTTGACACTCGACTAGTTGTTCGGTCCCGGGATTTGATGGATCGGATTCATTTTGAATCTTTCCGGATCCTCTGTCCACTTTTTGCAGATAAATTCGTATGGGGTCAGGCCCCTTAGCGTCTTCAATCGTCTAGCGAA
>RKMJ01000084.1_pt1 | contig 84268 bp, 71 predicted proteins | sample 2174201 | NCBI WGS metagenome assembly RKMJ01 (sample SAMN10236717, study PRJNA505202) | synthetic metagenome | isolation source: mock community containing 12 organisms: Thioclava sp. ES.032, Psychrobacter... | place: USA: Walnut Creek | collected 2015-10-01 | reverse complement strand
GGCAGTGAGGGCAGCGGTGAACGATGGTAAGGCTCTGCCTCTATTAGCGGTAGTTGACAGCTGAAGGTGCTGCCCTCGCCAAGTTGGCTGTCAACGCTTAGCTGCCCATGCATCGCCTCACTTAGCCGTTTGGAAATGGCAAGCCCCAGGCCGGTCCCGCCGAAACGCCGGGCAACCGATGCATCCGCCTGCTGGAAAGGCTCAAACAAATGCTGCTGTTGCGCGTCGCTTACGCCGCAGCCGGTGTCTGACACGTCAAATTGTAACCGGTCAACCGTGCTGGAAACACGCACAGAAACGCTACCGTCATCTGTAAACTTGATGGCATTGGCAATTAAATTAAGCAAAATCTGCCTTAGCCGACCAGCATCGACCATCACCCAAGCGGGTACCAATTCATCCACCTGCAGGGTGAGTGCCAGGCCTTTAGCCTCGGCTCGGGGCTTAAACAAAGCAACAACGCTATCTACCAGTGGTTTAACAGCCGTTGGGGCCGTTTCCAGGCTTAAATGACCTGCTTCAATTTTGGAAAAATCCAGAATCTCATTGATCATTGCTAATAGCTGGTTGGCGCTTTCGTAAATCGTGTTGGCGTAATCTTCTACCTGAACTCGATTAGCAGGCTCGCGCAGCAATTCGCTCATGCCAATGACGCCATTCAGAGGCGTTCGGATCTCATGACTGACCATCGCGAGAAAGTCGGACTTCGCGAGATTAGCCGCCTGGGCCTGCTTGGCGGTGACTTCCAGTTGACGGCTAAGCTGTTCTTGATCTCGCCGCGCAGCCGCGCTCTCGCGCATTTCCCGTACCAGGAAAACGACGACTAGCAGCGCGGCCAAACTCATCGCCACTATAAGGCTCATCAACAGCTTATATAGCAGACTGAGCTGCGCGCGCTCCTCAGTGGCGGATTCAGCCAAGTAGCCATTGATCGTGATAACCAGCCGTTCGGTGAGGCGCGTTAAGGCTTGCAGTTCGGTTTCCAGCGCGGTGATCGGCATCTGATCAAGGTCTTCATGGGGCTCAAACATCGGGTCGAGGACATCTAACTGCTGCTGAATGTCCTCTAGCAATTGTCGTGCTGGCTCAATACGGTCCAGTAGCGTGCTGACCTCCCCTTCATTGAGCAAAGTAACTCGGCTATAAAGCAGTTCAAAACTTAGATCCAACTCATCTTGGGCGTCAGGCGCTATTGGCCCGCGAGTCACGTTGAGTAGCTGATTGAGCAGTTGGACCGCATCACGATCCAGCTTGTAAATCACCCAGGAGGTGTCTTCGCGCAGGGACTGGGTAAGATTATCCTGGCGCCATGCGGCGATTGTCGCCACGACCAACGCCGCGGCGAATAGCACCACGGCCGTCATGGCGACCAGCTTGAAGCGCCGAGGATAGCGCAGCAAACGGGGGTAATGCGTCAAAGGAGCGCTAACGGACATTAATTTGCATCACCTGCCAGACGGCGCGAAAGCGCATTTTTTCGCTCAGCAAGGCGTCATCTTGATCAAACGGGTAGAGTACCCAAAGCGGACCATACTCTCGGATAGGAATCGCTTCACCGTCTCGTTTGAGCGCGAGAATCACATCGTAGTCATAAAAATCACTCACCGGAATTTCGGCTTCGTAGCCGTTGAGCGCCAATACATTGATGCTGCCGTCCTCTACGCCCAAGTGAGCCAGCAAGTCTCGCATCAAGGGGCCTTCATAATGATTCCGGCTATCGGTCCATGGCGTGGTCGTGTCGAAATCATGCTGCGGCAATTGCTGCAGCATCTGGCGATCAAAATGCGCCTCATCAGCGACATTGGCGTTGGTAATCTCGCCCACTACTTTGAGAATCACCGGCCCTGTCGGTGCGCGGCCGTCATCTGAAGTAGCCGCCAGCCCCGCCAGGGGAATGCTGAACGCCAGCATGATGCACCCCATTAACAACGATTTCACTGCGATTTCCTCTTGCCGCGTTATCCGCGGGTAAACGTTAATAGACCCTATAAGGTTACGCCATCTCATAGGTAAGGTCAGTTCATATACGAGTTTTTTCGCTGGCCACCCGCTGGGTTACTCAGCAAACCCAACCAACGCTTGAAAAATAAAAAAGCTCCAAGCCAGGCTTGGAGCTTTGCGTTTCACGGTCATCGCGTTAGCGAACAATCATGACCGACATTTTGGCGTGGTGTACCACATGCTCGGCATTAGGCCCCAACACGTAATCAACAAACTTACGCTTAGTATGAGAGGCCATAACGATCAGGTCGATATCCAGCTGTTTTCCGACTTTGATGATCGCCTCCCACGGCGAGCCGTCGACAATCACGCTCTGGGTGTTAATTGTCTCCGGTACGTGTTGTTGAATAAAGGTGTGCTGGGCTTCCTTAACAGCCTCGTGTGCCTTTTTAGAGAAGTCTTTCGGAAAGTAAGCACCCACCATGGGCATCTTAAATTCCGGCAGCACCGTCACCACATGCAGCGAGGCATCAAACGTCTGACACAGCGTGATGGCCGTGGGTAGCGCTTTTGTCCATGAACTCTCTTCGTTGAGATCAACGGGCAATAAGATTTTGTGGTACATGGCAGCCCCCTTTAAACAGTATTGGCCTTGATATTACGCCCATCGGCGTCCCGTCGACGGCGCTGCAGCATGACAATAAGGCCGAATACGCCAAGTGCCGGTATCCAAATCCACTCCTTCGTCCAGCGATCGACAGGGGCCAGGACTTCCACGATTTCCTGGTCAAAATCAAAGCCTAAATCTGCCGCGTCACTACCGTAGGTCACGGTATCAACAATGGTTTCATCGTCTTCGGTCATCAGCATCAGACCGAGATTATCCAACCGCTCTTGACCGCTATCGCCTTCGGGTACTGGTACTCGAATATAGGTCGTCATAGGGTCACCATAATCATCCAAGCCGCTGATTTGCACCCGTAGTGAAGAGTCTTCATCCATCTCGCCCAATGTGTCCGCGAACTCCGCAGGCTGCGTGGAACGGTAGGGATCGTGAATCATGTCCATAAAGAAGCCGGGGCGGAACAGCGCAAAAGCTACCACCAGCAACAGAATCGACTCATACCAGCGGTTACGGGTGAGCATATACCCTTGGGTGGCGGCGGCAAAAATAAGCATTGCCACGGTAGCGACGATAAAGATCAACACCCCCTGCAGCGGGGTGACGTCAATCAGCAGCAGGTCGGTGTTAAAGATGAACAAAAACGGCAGCGCGGCAGTACGCAGGCTGTAATAAAACGCCTGAAAACCGGTGCGGATAGGGTCGCCCCCTGAAATCGCCGCCGCTGCAAACGAAGCCAGCCCCACAGGTGGGGTCACGTCAGCCATAATACCGAAGTAAAACACAAACAGGTGCACGGCAATTAGCGGCACCAGCAGCCCGTTTTGCTCGCCGAGCTGAATGATCACCGGCGCCAGCAGAGCAGAAACCACGATGTAGTTGGCAGTGGTCGGAAGCCCCATACCCAGAATCAGGCTGAGAATGGCGGTAAACAGCAAAATTAGTAGCAGATTTCCCATCGCCAGGGTTTCCACTACTTCCGCCAATACCAGGCCAACACCTGTCTGGGAAACCGCGCCCACAATAATACCCGCCGTTGCCGTCGCGATGCCGATGCCGATCATGTTTCGGGCACCGGTGACCAGCCCGTCCCACAGGTCCATAGCACCTTCGCGTAGGTCAGCCGATAGGTTACTTCGACCGCGGAAGAGCGCCGTGATCGGGCGTTGGGTGAGCATGATAAAGATCATGAACACTGTCGCCCAAAACGCTGACAACCCAGGCGATAAGCGCTCAACCATCAGGCACCACACCAGCACGATAACGGGAAGGATATACTGCAGGCCGACCATCACTGTGGGCCGGGTTTGCGGCAGTGTCACCACCGGCTCGTTGGGGTCATCCAATTCAAGCTCGGGATAACCAGAAGCCACCTTCAGAAGCCCCACATAAACCGCCACCAGCCCGGCACCAATCACCCAAGGTGCAGCCACGCCCAGCGCTGGCTGCATCCAGCCAAGGCCGTAATACACCACCAGTGCGGTGACCATCATCAGCAACAAACCGCTTAAAAAGCCAACCAGCTTGCGCACTAACGGCTTAGGCGGGTTGCTGCTTTGAAGCCCCTGCATATTGGCCTTCATGGCCTCAAGGTGAACGATATATATCAGTGCGATGTAGGAAATCACTGCCGGTAGGAACGCGTGCTTGATAACCTCGACGTAAGAAATACCCACGTACTCGACCATCAAAAACGCGGCGGCCCCCATCACCGGCGGCATAATTTGCCCATTGACCGAAGCCGCCACCTCTACCGCACCGGCTTTTTCGGATGAAAAACCGACGCGCTTCATCATCGGGATAGTAAAGGTGCCCGTGGTCACCGTATTGGCAATCGAAGAACCCGAAATCAAACCGGTCATGCCCGACGCCACCACTGCTGCCTTGGCAGGGCCACCGCGGTAATGTCCCAGCATCGAAAATGCGACTTTAATGAAATAGTTTCCCGCGCCTGCTTTATCCAACAGCGCGCCAAACAAAACAAACAGAAACACAAAGCTGGTAGAAACCCCTAGCGCAATACCGAATACGCCCTGGGTGGTTAGCCACTGATGATTGACCAGCCCGTTAAAACTTACTCCGCCGTGGGCTAATATGCCCGGCATCCATGGTCCCGCCAAGGAATACACTAAAAACACACTTGCCACGATCATCAACGGCGGCCCAAGTGCACGCCGTGTGGCCTCCAGCAGCAATACAATTCCCGCGATACCGACAACAACGTCGATCAGCAGCGGTGATCCGGGGCGATCCGACAAGCCCTCGTAAAAGATGAACATATAAGCACCGCAAAACGCGGCGACGGCCGCCAGGACCCAATCCAATACCGGGATACGATCGCGAGGCGAATGCTTAAGCGCTGGGTACGCCATGTAGGCCAAAAACAGCGCAAAGGCTAAATGAATCGAACGGGCCTGGGTCGCATTAAATACGCCAAAACCCACTACATATGGCAGGGGCGAAGCGATCCATAGCTGAAAGAGTGACCAAGCCGCCGCAATACTGACCAACAACTTACCTGGAACGCCCGCTGGTTTACGCGCTCCGGAGTCGGTAGAGGCGACAAGGTCGTCAAGATCAACATTCGACCCGCTGGCCTTAGTGTTGTCCACTGTCATAAGCATGCCCTGCAGAAATATGGATGGCACTGTGGAATGCCAACTTGATGCCTAGTGGCATCCCAAACACAGCGCGCGGTCCCAAGAGAGACCGCGCGCATCTTTCAATGGATGATTATCACCATTGAACCGATTACCTTATTCTTCGATCCAACCCTGCTCTACGTAGTACTTCTTAGCACCATCGTGAAGCGGTGCTGAGAGGCCTTCTGACACCATTTCTTCTTGATCCAGATTTTCAAACGCAGGGTGTAGACGCTTGAAGCGGTCAAAGTCGTCAAATACAGCCTTAACGGTTTCATAGACCACGTCTTCATCTACCTCAGCGGAGGAGACAAAGGTCGCCGACACGCCGAACGTCTCTACGTCGTCAGGATTGTTTTTGTACAGACCGCCTGGGATAGTCGAGTTTGTATAGTAGGGATACTCGTCAACGATGCCTTGAACATCTTCATCGTCCAGCGGAATCAAGCGCGAATCCACGGTAGTAGTGGCTTCCTGGATGGAGCCGTTCGGGTGACCGACTACGTAGACCATGGCATCGATGTTATTATCAGCCAGGGCCGCAGCCTGCTCAGAGGCATCCAGCTCAGAAACCATCGAGAAGCTATCTTCGTCCCAGCCTTTCGCGTCCATCACCACTTCCATGGTGTTGCGCTGACCAGAACCCGGGTTGCCGATATTAACGCGCTTGCCTTCCAGGTCATCCAGCGTTTCGATACCAGAGTCTTCACGAGCCAGCAGCGTCAGCGGCTCACCATGGATGCGGAATACCGCACGCAGATCCTCGAAAGCTTCGTCTTCGAAGTTACCTTCGCCATTATACGCTTGGTACTGAACATCAGACTGGGCAACGCCCATATCCAGTTCGCCAGACTTAATGCCGTTAATATTGGCAACAGAGCCACCGGTTGACGGCGCATTACAGCGAATATCGTGATCGTCGCTGCCGCGGTTTACCAGTCGGCATACGGACTGGCCAACGACGTAGTAAACGCCGGTCTGGCCACCGGTACCAATGGTAATGTAGTTTTCACCGTCTTCTTCTTCGGCCATTGCGGGTGATGCAAAGGCAGCGGCAGCAAGTAGCGCACCGGAGAAAGCAGCGGTAGAAAATGCATGGCGTTTCATAAACACACCTCTTTATCTTGATGTTATGAGCGTTGTGCGTTTGGTCCGCCTGCTTGATGTTCCCCAGGCGGATTGATCCAAAACGTTGTCAAGACAATCTGTTATCAGCATCGACAATGTCTGTCGGCTTTGTCTACTTTAGCGAAAAAAAACGTAATTGGCGAAGCGCAATATTGTTAATCGGCAAACATCGTTTCTTAACGTATGCCATTCAGTGTAGCGACATCCACCGTTTAGGGAGCGTTAACCGTCATACCGCTTTTGCATAGGGCAAACGGCATTAGCCAACGTTATAGCCTAAAACACGCGGCAACCAGAGCGCGATACCGGGAAATATCGCCACCAATGCCAGTGCGCAACTCATGGCAAGCACAAATAGCAACGCCCAGCCGAGCGTATGCTCAAGGCGGATTTTTGCCACCTCCGTGGTGACCATTAAATTCACCGCGACCGGTGGCGTAAACTGCCCGATGGCGATATTCATGGCGAGCAGAATGCCAAACCAGACGGGGTTCCATTCGAAGTGCTGCATGACCGGAATCAAAATCGGCATCATGATCAGATAGATCGAGATCGCATCCAGCAGCATTCCCGCTACTAGCACTGCCAGCATGACCAGGATCAATAGCAACACACCGTTATCGGTCAAACCGATAATCCACTCTGCCAAGTGGCGGAAAGTACCCAGCATCGTCCCCGCCCAGGCAAAAATACCCGCCAGGGCAATAATCAGCATGACCACGCCGGAAATAATCGCCGCTTCACCAAATAGCTCCCACAAATCCCGCCAGGAGAGCTCACGGGTCAGAAAAAGCCCAACGGCAGCCCCGTAGGCAACCGCCACTACCGCGGCCTCTGTAGGCGTAAACAGCCCCGAGCGTAATCCGCCGAGTATCAGTACCGGGGCGAATAGCGCTGGCAGTGCCTGTTTGAACGTTGTTTTCACACTCAGTCGTTCGGCGCCTTCCACCGGTGTACCGCCTTCCCAACCGTAGCGCTTGGACACCAGCAGCGCCGGCACCAAAAGCGACAAACCCGCTAATATGCCTGGGAACAAGCCAGCCGCGAACAAGGCGCGCAGGTCAACACCCGGCACCACGATGGAGTAGAGAATCAGCGCCACAGAAGGCGGAATAAGAATGGCGGTGGAAGCCGACGCCGCAATCAGCGTGGCCGAAAATGGCTTGGGGTAGCCGGCCTTGGTCATGCTCGGAAGCATTACCATCGCCACCGCCGCCGCATCGGCAGGGCCTGACCCGCTCATACCACCCATAATCATGCACACCAGCACCGCTACCAGCGCCAGACCGCCATGGCGCGGGCCAATCAAGGCCTGGGCAAAACGCACCAGACGCAGCGCCACACCGGCACGCTCGAAAATCAGTCCGGTCAAGATAAACAGCGGAATCGCAATCAGCGGATACTTGGCAATGCTGTTGTAGGTATTGGTCCCCAGCGTCGCCAACATTTCCGGGGAGAGACCAAGAACAATACCCACCGCTCCCGAGAGCGCCAGCGAAAACGCCACCGGCACTCCCGCAATCAGCAAGCCGGCGAAGGCTAGAATCATCCATACATCAGGCGTCATCGCTTTCCCTCCCGGCCAAACGGTCACGGGTTTGCTGGAAGAGACGCCACACCATCGCCAGCGTCAGGATGGGCAGCCAAATCAGATACCACCACTGCGGCACGCCAAGGCCGGGCGACAGTGACTCCCACTGGTATTCCTGCCAAACCATCAGGCCGCCAAAGCCGCTAATTAACCCCAGCACCACCAGCGTACAAAGCGCCTGGAAAAGGATTAGCAACCTACGCATGCGAGGTGGCAATAAACGCTCTAAAAAACTGATGCGAATATGCCGCTGACGACGCAGCGCTACCGAGGCACCCGCGAAAGTTAGCACCACCAGTAGAAACACCGACAACTCTTCTGTGAACGAAAAAGAGCCCCCCGTCAGGTAACGCGTGACCACGTTACCCAGGCTAATCAGTGAGATAACAATCAATGCCAGCGCGCCCAACCAACGCTCGGGCCGCGCGTCCGGAATGCCTTTCATGGAACAGCCTCACAAGCGTCACCGCCCTATAGGGCGGTGATCGTATAGGTAAATAACGTTGGTTATATTGGATTAGCGCTCGTCAATGGCTGATTGCGCCGCTTCCACCAACTCTTCGCCAATACGCGGCGTCCACTTCTCGTAGACAGACTGAGTGGCATCTACGAACGCCTGATACTGCTCATCGCTTAATTCGGTGACCGTGACACCACGCTCTTTGATAGCGGCGAGCCGCTCGCTTTCTTCTTCACGGGTCATGGCGATTTCCCACTCTCCCGCCTCCTTGGCGGTCTCGCGTAGCAGCGTGCGTTGATCTCCGCTAAGCGACTCCCAGACCTGTTGGTTAACGGCGAAAATCAGCGGGTCGTTCATGTAATTCCACAGCGTTAAGTGCTCCTGGCCGACTTGATCAATACGCGCCACGTCAAATACCGATAGCGGATTTTCCTGACCATCCACCGCGCCGGTGGTCAGCGCTGGCTGGGCATCGGTCCAGCTCATTTGCGTGGGGTCGGCATCGAGGGCCGAGAACGTATCCTGGAACAGCGGCGAGCCGACCACGCGGATTTTCAGACCGTCCAAGTCCCCAGGCTCGCTAATCGGGCCTTTCGAATTCGACACCTGGCGGAAGCCATTCTCACCCCACGCCAACGGAATCACACCGCGAGACTCAATTGCCTCGAATACCATTTCCCCAGCGTCGCCACCGGTCACCGCATCCACCGCGGCTTCGTCGGGAATGAAAAACGGCAGCGAGAAGAGATTGAGCTCGGGTACCTGCGGCGACCAGTTGATGGTCGAACCTACCGCCGCGTCGATCAGCCCCGAGCGCATGGCCGAAAACTCGCGGGTCTGGTCACCCGATACCAACTGAGAGTTGGGATACACCCGAAGAGTTAGCTCACCGTCGCTACGTTCCTCGACCAGATCCGCCCATTTTTCAGCCGCTTGCCCCCAGGGAAAGGCGTCGGGCAGCACTGTCGACACAGACAGTTCGCGGGCCTGCACGGAAAGGGAGAAAGACAGCAACATTACACCGGCCAAGCCGGTAGACATAAAAGCCATTGAGCGTGTCAGCGTCATAACAGATCCTTTTTTATCGATTTTTATGGTGGTGTATCCAACGGCGCAACGCCGTGGTTAGTGCCCCATGTCATTGTAAGCGCTCCACTACCAAAAGGAAGACGCCGAAGGTCGGCATCGTGCACCTATCAGAGACGGGAACGCGGACATTTATTGTCTTATCAGTCTGGCACTTAGCCAAGCTGATACAATAGCAATAATTTCGATCTACCTACGGACATCAACGTGCCTCTACGCGACTTGCTGCTCGGCCTATTTGTTATCGCTATTTGGGCGCTGAATATCATTGTCATCAAGGTCGGTGTGGCGGAGCTTCCGCCGCTATTGATGACTACCCTACGCTTTACGCTGGTCGCAGTCTTACTGGTGCCCTTCTACCCGGTAGCGCGGGCACAGCTGCCGTTTTTGCTGCTGCTATCCATCACCTTCGGCAGTTTGCACTTTGCCCTTCTATTTATTGGTCTGGGCCAGGCAGAAGCGGGTACGGGAGCGCTGTTAGTGCAGATGGGAACGCCCTTTGCCACGCTATTAGCGGTGATCTTTCTAAAAGAGAAGCTAGGCCCCAAACGCATTGTCGGGCTACTGCTCTCTTTTGCCGGTGTGGTCGTGCTGGCCGGTGGGCCAACGCTGCCCTCTCCGCTGCCACTGGCGATCCTGTTGTGCAGCGCCATGGGCTGGGCGGTATCCCAACTGTTAATCAAACGCGGCCCACCTATTGCGCCGCTGGCGTTGGCGGGCTGGGTCGCGCTGTTTGCGGTGCCCCAGGTAGCACTGGGATCATGGCTGTTTGAAAGTGGACAGTGGCAAGCACTAAAGCAGGCAAGCTGGTTAGGCTGGGGGGCGATGATCTACACCGCCGTGATGTCATCAATCGTTGCCTACGGGATCTGGTACGCGCTGTTACGCCGCCACCCGGTCAATCGCGTCGTCCCCATGACGCTGCTCGTTCCGGTATTGGCGGTCGGCTTGGGAGCACTGCTGATGGGCGACAGTCTGGGCGTGCATAAACTGGTGGGCGGCGGGCTGGTGATCGCGGGCATCGCCCTGATTGTGCTTAATATCAGTCATCGCCCTCGCCCCGCTTAATCTTCCGGCTGGCAAAAACCGCTCAAGGCGGGTACCGATACGCAGTCACCTTCGCCAATCCCACGTTCAGCAAAATAGCCTGCATTAACTTCCAGTGCCGCATGATAGGCAGCACCAGGGGCATAGGAGCGGCAGTTACTCGGCGACGATGACTCGCAGGGCTGCATCGTTTCAATCGCCACAATGCGCCCTGCGTCGTCGATAAAGGCGATGTCCAGCGGAATCAGCGTGCGGTACATCCAGAATCCGCTGTCGGCTGGCCGTTCTCTGTCAAAGACAAACAGCATGCCGCGTTTTTCGGGCAGATGTTCGCGTTGCATCAACCCACGCTGACGTTTCGGCAAGGTATCAGCCAGTTCGACGTCCAAGCGATGTGGGCCTTTCTCGGTATGAATCGCCAATGACAGGGTTTCCGCATCGTCTGGCGTCGCTTGCGCCCATAATGAGGTCCCAGGTAGCCACAGTGACAACGGCAATATAAGCGACGCTTTCAGCAGCGACCGACGGTTCATGGTCATGGTGTTTTCCTTTTCTCATCGGGCGCTATCAACGCCGTGTCCTGGCATCAGATGAATGCCCTCTGCCAACAGCGATACATGCACTGCTGCGCCGGGGGTCAATTGGTTACGCCGTGCCGCGTGAGTAGCAATATCGAAACGTAGCATATCGCCGTGTTGAACGCGCAATGCCACCGACGTTATGCCGCCCAGCACGACTAGCTCATCGACCGTGGCGGCAATGGGGTTCTCTCGCTCGCCAAGCGAAGGGCGGTCGCGACGATGGAGAACGATATCCGAAGGTGGCAGGTACCAGGCCACTCGCTCATCGATGTTAAGCCCCTCAAGCCCTGAGGCAACGTCCAGTTGATCGTCTCCCCAACGCAAACGACGCTCCCCTCCCACCTCCACCACCTGGCCTTCAAAGACGTTCTGCCGATCCAACAACCGTGCGACATTCGGCGAGGCAGGCATTCTAAACAGGGATTCAGGCGGGGCTTGCTGCAAACTGTGACCGTTATGCAGCACGCATATTTGATCCGCCAGCGCGGCGGCTTCTTCAAGGTCGTGGGTGACCAGCACAATGGGTATGGAAATTTGCTGGCGAAGCCTGGCCAGCTCGCGCTGAAGGCGCCGCCTCGTCACCTGGTCCACCGCCGAAAACGGTTCATCGAGCAGCAGCACCTGTGGGTCGCGAGCCAGCGCACGGGCCAGGGCCACACGTTGACGCTGGCCGCCTGAAAGCTCGCTTGGGTAGCGATTTTCCAGGCCTTTCAGGCGCACCGTTTCAAGCCATTGCTCAGCCTGAATGCGTCGCTTGGCAGGCGGCAAATGACGCAGCGCCAGCGCAATATTAGCCAAGGCGGTTAGGTGGGGAAATAGTGCATAGTCTTGAAACACCATGCCGACCCGGCGCCTCTGGGGCGATAGCGAGCGCTTACCTCGCGAGTCAAACCATGTTTGCCCTGCGCATTCAATGCGCCCCTCATCCGGGCGATACAGCCCGGCAATGGTCCGTAACAGGGTTGTTTTACCACTCCCTGAAGGCCCCACCAGCGCCAGCAGTTCGCCTGGCATGCAATTAAATTCAGCGTTCAGCGGAATCGGGCCTGTTTGTTGTACGTTAACGGAGAGCTTAGCCACGCGCCCACCTCCGACGGCCTGCCAAGCCGTACACCACGCCTAGGGTGGTAAACGACACCACTAGCAACAGCGCCGCCATCAGGGCGGCCCCCTGCTCGTCAAAGGCCTGCACTCGGTCGTAAATGGCAATCGCCAGCGTGCGGGTTTCGCCGTCGATCGCCCCACCGACCATCAGAATGACGCCAAATTCGCCCAGCGTATGCGCAAAAGTCAGCGCGGTGGCGGAGAGAACTCCCGGCCATACCAGCGGCAACTCAATGCGTAGCAGCGTTTGCCACGGGCTTAGCCCGCTGCACCACGCCGCCTCGCGCAGGTTGTGAGGCACGTTTTCAAAGGCACGCTGAATCGGCTGGACGGCAAAGGGCAGATTGGCGACCAGTGAGGCCAGCAAAATACCGCTGAAGGTAAAGTTGAGCCCACCGCCGGTGAGCGCCATCCACAGCTGACCGACCGGCGCCTCGCGGCCAAAGCTTTGTAGTAGATAAAACCCCAATACGGTCGGCGGCATTACCAGCGGCAGCGCCACCAACGCTTCGCAAAGCCCTTTACCGCGAAAGCGGGCTCCGGCCAACCAGCGGCCCAGAAAGATACCTAACGGAAGCAAAAAAACACACGTGAGTGCCGCTAGGCGGAATGACACTGAAAGCGCCGACCCATCCATCAGTCTGTACTAAACCCATAGTGTTGAAAGATCGCCCGCCCCTCTTCCTGCTGGAGCCAGGCATAAAACGCCTGGGCGGCGTCCCCCGCTTGGCGGGTGAGGACCATACGTTGGCGCAGCGGCTCATGCCAGCCTTCGGGGATGAGTACATACTCACTTCGTTCAGCCAACGGCGGTGCCAGCGCCAGGGAATAAGCCACCAGTCCGCCCTGGGCATCGTCGGAGAGCGCAAACTGTGCTGCTTGGGAGACATTCTCCCCGAGCACTCGCAGCGGTTCGGTTTGCTCCCAAAGCCCTGCATGAGTAAGCGCTTGCTTAGCGGCAACGCCATACGGTGCGTGCTCGGGGTTGGCGATAGCAATACGCGGCCGCTCGCCATTCGCGTGGTGCGCCAGGGCCTGCTCCACCCCAGCCAGCGGCGCGTCGTCGTCAGGCATCTCTGCCTGTCCCGACCGCTGCAGCCAAACCAGCCGTCCGATGGCGTAAATCACGCCCTCACCACGGGTATGCCCCTCGCCATGCAGCGCCTCCACGTAGCGCTCATCGGCTGAGAGAAACAGCTCGAAGGGAGCACCCTGAGCAATTTGACGACGAAAATTGCCCGAAGAGCCAAAGTTTAGCCGCAGCGTGTGCCCAGTGGCATCCTCAAAGCGTTCGGCGGCCTCCTTAAGCGCAAATTGCAAATCCGAGGCTGCCGCGACCGTCGCCGTCCCCGCCGAGGCGGGCATGGCGACCATCAGCAGCCACGCCATCCATAGGCCACGCCGACACAAGCGAGGCATTGCTTAGCTCGCCTGTGGAGGCAGATGCTGCTCGGTGATGGCCATCACTTTCATGGTGTTAGTCCCACCGTGGGCATTCATGTGATCGCCGCGGGTTAGTATCACGTAATCGCCGAGCTTGGCGACGCCTTGCTTAACCAAAAGCTCAAGGGCGCGGTCGTTAAGTTCGGTGGCCGTCATCTCTGATGTATCGAACGGCAGCGAAACCACACCGCGATACAACGCCATACGCCGCTGAGCGATGGGGTTGTGCGCCAGGCCGACAATCGGCAGCCCCGAACGTATGCGCGAGGCAATCAGCGGGGTATAACCCGACGAGGTCATGCAGGCGATGGCCGTGACGCCTTCCATATGGTTCGCCGCATACATCGCGGAAAGCGCAATGGTTTCGTCCGGACGGGTAAAGCCTTCGTGGATACGGTGGCCCGACTCCTGGGCAGTCTTTTCGCGCTCGGCGCCCAGGCATACGCGTGCCATGGCGTCGACGGTCTCGATGGGATAATCCCCCGCGGCGGTTTCCGCCGAGAGCATCACCGCGTCGCTGCCATCCAGCACGGCGTTGGCCACGTCGAATACCTCGGCACGCGTTGGCAGTGGCGACGAGATCATGCTTTCCATCATTTGCGTAGCCGTGATGACCGCGCGGTTGAGCGTACGCGCCCGCTTGATCATGCGTTTTTGCACACCCACCAGTTGGGCGTCGCCTATCTCAACGCCCAGATCGCCGCGGGCGACCATCACCGCTTCCGAGGCTTCAATAATGCCGTCAAGCGTGGCGTCATCGGCCACCGCTTCGGCACGCTCCACTTTGGCCACCAGGCCAATCTCGGCACCCTTTTCACCGAGCAGGCGGCGTGCCTCGCGCATATCTTCAGCATGACGGGGGAAAGAGATAGCCAGATAATCGACACCAATCTCAACCGCGGTTTTAAGGTCTTGCTTGTCTTTCTCGGTAAGCGCCGGGGCCGACAGACCACCGCCCTGCTTATTGATGCCTTTGTTATTGGACAGTTTGCCGCCCACCACGACCACCGTATGGACCTGAGACCCTTTGACACCGGTGACGTCCAGCACTACACGGCCATCATCAAGCAATAGCCGATCACCGGCGGTGACGTCATCGGCAAGCGTCTTGTAATCGCAGCCCACCTGAGCGCTATCGCCCGCCTCGCCGTCCATCGCCATATCGAGAATAAACGGCTGGCCTTCTTGCAGCATCACCGCGCCCTCTTTAAAGCGGGCGACGCGAATTTTCGGACCTTGGAGATCACCCAGTACTGCTACGCTCCTTCCCAGCTTGGCGGCGGCTTTACGCACTTCTTGAAGCCGACGACGGTGATCGTCGGCGCTGCCATGGGAGAAATTCAACCGTACGACATCGACCCCCGCCGCAAGCATGGCGTCTAGCACACCCTCGCGGTCGCTAGCGGGCCCCAAGGTGGCGACAATTTTTGTGCGGCGAATCAAGGAATGGTGCAGTGCGTTCATAAAGCTCCCGGGCGCTTGACGTGGATGATCACTAGCCTAACAGTATAACGCGCGAAACATGACCGCTATGCAACACCCCGCGTTAATCGGCGAGGTGAATTCGCAATGACAACGGATATTCGTCGCAATTGTTGCCGTCGCCACCCCGGTCCACCACCAAAAACTCGCCTTCTCGCTCCAGAACCGACTGAATGGCGTGCCAAGTGCCCGCGCGATAGTTGACCCCTTGGCGTCCATCGGTAACAAAGGCGCGTACATCGTCAAGGTTAATAACGTCTCCCGGCGGGGCGACCACGACAATAAAACGCTCCTGATGCAGCGGCATAAACGCTTGGCTGCCCTGCGGATGCCGCTCCAGAAACGTGAGCTCCAACGGCAGCGTAACCGGCTGACTGACGAAGATATTGATCAGCGTGCGAGCGTTTTCGCCCAGGGTTTCCACCTTGGCCAAATCATGGTGGCGCTGGGTACGCCCGGCATTAATGGGAAACGACGCGGAGGTACGCGCATCAATCACATCGCCAAAAGGGGCAAAGGCCTCTGCCGTTAGCGGCTCGGCTTTTAGCTTCAACATTGCAGCTCCTTAACGCGATGACAGTTTTAGAGAAGCATGGCGATTAACATCTTTATACAACAAATACCGGAACGGCCCGGGGCCAGCGGCATAGCAGGCCTGGGGGCAGAAGGCACGCAGCCACATAAAGTCCCCCGCCTCGACTTCTACCCAGTTTTGATTGAGGTGATAAACCGCCTTGCCTTCCAGCACGTAAAGGCCGTGCTCCATGACATGAGTTTCATCAAACGGAATCACACCGCCCGGCTGGAAGGTGACGATATTGACGTGCATATCATGGCGAACATCCGCCGGGTCGACAAAACGCGTGGTCGCCCAGCGGCCTTCGGTGCCCGGCATCTCGATGGGGGCAATGTCCTGCTCGTTGGTAACAAACGCCTTGGGTACGTCGAGCCCTTCGACATATTCATAGGCCTTGCGCACCCAATGAAAACGCACCGGTGCGCTAGATTCATTGCGCACCTGCCAGTGGCTCCCCGGGGGAATAAACGCATAGCCACCGGGGAGCATGGTGTGACGCTCGCCCGCCAGCGTTAGCGTTAATTCACCCTCGACAACAAACAGCACCCCTTCCGCCTGAGGGTCCAGTTCCGGCTTGTCGCTGCCGCCATCCGGCTGCAGTTCCATAATGTATTGGGAGAAGGTCTCGGCGAAGCCCGACAGCGGCCGCGCCAGCACCCATAAACGGGTGCCTTCCCAGAACGGCAGATTGCTGGTGACGATATCGCGCATCACCCCTTTAGGAATTAGCGCATACGCCTCGGTAAAGACGGCACGATCAGCGGTTATCTGCGTTTGCGGCGGATGCCCGCCGGTGGGGGCGTAGTAGGTAGCTGGCATATTTGAGCCCATATGACTTATGAAAAATTAGAGAAGCATCTTGTATACAAGATTAGCCATACACATTAAAGGGATCTTCATCAGAATACTTGTGAAACGTTTCTCCCAATAGTAACTTCTATAGAAACTTTCGTTTCATATCGCTTAAGCCAAACGAATCATGGTCAGCAGCAATATCCCAGTAAGCATTCGCTATCCTCTACCCATTGTTTCCATGGGCTATAGCGTTACTCAGATTAGACATTTATAACAATAGCCGCCCTGAATGGCGGTCCTATAACGCGAGGTACAGCATGTCCCAACACACTCAACCTCCGGATCCCTCTAATGGTCCAAAGCCTAAAAAAAGCTGGTGCCGGATCCCTGATATTTACGTGGTTCTGTTCGTATTTATCGGCTTGGCCGCGATAGCGACTCATTTTGTGCCTGCGGGCCAGTTCGAACGTGTTCCTGGCCCAGACGGACGTACCACTATCGATCCCACCTCGTTTGAACACGTTGCCGCCACCCCAGTTGGCCTGGTCGACTTCATGCTGGCGATACCCAATGGATTGATGAGCGCTGGCGAAGTGGTGTTTTTTACGTTCATGATTGGCGGCATGTTCATGGTATTAAGGCGTACCGGCATTATTGAGATTGGTGTGGATAAGCTGACGCGTCGCTTTGCGCGGCAGAGCCTACTTACGATTCCGGTATTGATGACGGTATTTGCTGTCATAGCAACCATCATCGGTACTCAAGAGTTGGCGCTGGTCTACGTGCCGGTCATCCTGCCGCTGATGATTGCCTTACGCTTTGATTCTGTCACTGCAGCGGCGGTGGCACTTTGCGCCACCACTGTTGGCTTCACTACGGGGGTACTCAACCCCATCAACACGGGGCTTGGGCAACAACTCTCTGACTTACCTCTCTACTCTGGTTATGGCCTACGCATCATGGCGTTTATTGCCATGTTAGCTGCGGCCATGTTCTTCGTCATGCGCTACGCGCGCATGGTCCGCCACGAGCCTTCACTCAGCCTACTGAGTACAGACTCTGGCGAATCCGAAAAACGTAGTCTGTACCAACACGCTGACAATAGCCCCGCTTTGATCGCAACAACTCGCCAGATACTTGCAGCCATTGCAACGTTCGCCTTCTTCGCCGTACTCGTCTATGGCGTGTTACAGCAAGGCTGGTTCATGATGGAGATGGCAGGCCTGTTTATCATCATGGGCATTGCGGTGGGAATTATTGCAGGCCTTGACACCGACGAAATATGTGCAGGCTTCAACCAGGGCTTCCGCGACGTATTGGTCGGCGCCATGATTGCGGGCGTCGCCCGAGGCGTGGCGGTGATGCTGGAAGATGGCCAGATCATGGATACCCTGGTGTTTGGGCTTGGCAATCTTGTCGGCGGCCTGCCTACCCTGCTTTCCGCTATTGGCATGTTCTTCGCCCAGCTCGGCTTCAATTTTATTGTCCCCTCCGGCAGCGGCCAAGCACTCGTCACTATGCCGCTCATGGCACCGCTCTCCGATATTATTGGCGTAACGCGCCAAACGTCAGTGCTGGCTTTCCAGCTGGGTGACGGCATCGGCAACATTCTCTACCCAACCTCGGGCTACTTTATGGCAACTCTGGCCCTGGCAGGTGTCCCGTGGCAGAAGTGGGTCAAATTCTTCTTCCCACTTTTTTGCGTATGGATATTGATCGCGTTAGGTTTTCTTATTCTTGCTCAAGCGACACAGTGGACCGGATAGATGCCTGCCATCACCCTTCTATTTTTGTCTATATAGCGAGCTATCGACACGCTAGAGCACTGCAGAAATAAACTGCTTTAGCTCTGGCGTTTGCGGATTGCCGAACAGCTCGCTGGGGGCGCCCTCTTCATGGATGCGCCCCTGGTGCATAAATACTACGCGGTCGGCCACGTCACGGGCAAAGCTCATCTCGTGGGTGACCAGAATCAGCGTCATACCCTCGGCCGCCAGGGCTTCCAATACGCGCAGTACTTCACCGACCAGCTCAGGATCAAGCGCCGAAGTTACTTCATCGCAAAGCATGACTTTGGGGCGCATGGCGAGCGCCCGGGCGATGGCTACCCGCTGCTGCTGCCCACCGGAAAGCTGCGCCGGATAGGCATCATACTTATCCGATAGGCCGACTTTCTCAAGCACTTCATGGGCGATTTTCTCAACCTCAGCCCGCTCCTCACCACGCACCACAATGGGTGCTATACAGACGTTTTCTCCCACGGTTTTATGGGGAAACAGGTTAAAACTTTGAAACACCATGCCAACATTTTCACTTAGCTCTTTGGGCGACATCGACGTCGCATCCAACTGCTTATCGGCAATGGTAATCTGGCCGCTGTCGTGTTTTTCAAGCTGATTCAGGCAGCGCAGCAAGGTACTTTTACCCGAACCGCTGCGACCAATAATCGCCACCACTTCGCCTTGCGCCACCGAAAGATTAATGCCTTTCAGCACTTCCAAGTCGCCAAAGGCTTTATGAACGTTATCAACGTAGACCAGCGTCATAGAGCTTTTTCTCCAGATAGCGCGCGTAGCAGGAAAGTGGGTAGCACAGCGCGAAGTAAAGCAGAGCCACAAGGGCAAAGATGGTGAAAGGTTCAAAGGTAGCGTTATTGAGCATGGTGCCGGCCTTGGTCAACTCCACAAAGCCAATGATCGACGCCAGGGCCGTGCCTTTAATGACCTGTACCGAGAAGCCTACCGTAGGGGGAATCGAGAGGCGTAGCGCCTGAGGTAAAATGACATGTCGCATGGTTTGGAAGTAGTTCATCCCCAGCACCCGCGCCGCGTGCCACTGCCCTTTGGAGACCGCTTCCAAACAACCACGCCAGATGTCGCACAGAAACGCGCTGGTAAATAGCGTAAGCGCAATGGAGGCCGCAAGCCATGCTGAAATCTGATGCCCCATGGCGGCAGCGCCAAAGAAGATCAAAAACAGCTGCATCAGCAGTGGTGTACCCTGGAAAAGATCAACATAGAGTGACGTTAAACGCTGCAGCCAGCGGTTGCTTGAGAGGCGCATGAAGGTCAACAGCAAGCCCACCGTGGCACCGCCTAAAAAGGCAATCAGCGACAACAGTATGGTCCAGCGAGTCGCCAGCAGCAGGTTGCGCAAAATATCCCAGAAGGTGAACTCAATCATCGTTGCTCTCCTTGCTGATAGGCGAATACGCGCTTGCCCACCAGCATAAAGCTGCGCCGCATGCCAAAGGCGAGAAGCAGATAGATCAGCGTGATCAACAGGTAGACTTCAAAGCTTCTGAAGTTACGCGACTGAATAAAATTCGCCGCGTAAGTGAGGTCAAATACCGAAATCTGTGACACCACCGCCGAGCCCAGCATGACGATAATTGATTGGCTGATCAGTGCGGGATAAACCCGCGCAAAGGCGGGCACAAGCACCACATGGCGATAGCTTTGCAGCGTGGTCATGCCCAGCGCTCGGCCAGCCTCTAACTGACCTATCGCCGTTGCACTAATTCCAGCGCGTAGAATTTCGGCACTGTAGGCGGCCAGGTTAAGCGTCATGGCGATAAACGCCGCGGTAATGGCATCAATTTTGATGCCGAGCCCTGGTAGCCCAAAGAAGATAAAGAACAGCTGCACGATAAAGGGTGTATTGCGGGTCAATTCGACATAACCGCCGAGCCCCCAGCGTACCCATGGCTGCGCATTCACGCGTAGATATGCCACGGCCACGGCCAGCGCTAGCCCGGTTAAGGTGGTCACCACGGTCAAAATGACCGTGGTGGTAATACCTTTAAGCAACTGACCGATGTAGGGCAACAGGGTAAGAAAATCGAGCGTTGGCCCCATGATAAACCTCAGCTGCCGAAGTTTTCAGGTAGGTCGGCGCTGAACCAGCGCTGAGACATCTCATTCAAGGTGCCATCTTCCAATCCTTGAGCGATCAGGCGGTTCACTTCTTCCATCAACGCGGGCTCATCTTTATTCATCCCTACGTAGCAGGGCGAGTCTTTGAGCTGGTAAATCAGCGAGGGCGCACGGTCGCTATTGCGCTCGGCGATCTCAGCGGCCACAACATTACCTGTTGCGACGTAGTCGACCTGGCCGGAAAGGAACGCAGAAATAGTCGTGGCGTTATCCTCAAAGCGTTGCACCGTGGTCGAGTCTGGGGCAATCTCAGAAAGCTCCATATCCTCTACGGCACCACGGGTGACACCGATAGTTTTGTCGGCTAAGCCTTCTGGGTCATCCACTTTCTCATCCGCATCTGCGCTAAATACGCCTAAAAAGAACGGGGCGTAAGCATCAGAAAAATCAATCGCCGCTTCCCGCTCAGGGTTCTTACCCAGACTGGAAATCACTAGATCCGCCTGACCGGTCTCTAAATAAGGAATGCGGTTGGCGCTGGTCACGGTGATTAGCTCCACCTCAACGCCCATCTCCTCAGCGAGATAGTTGGCCATATCAATATCGTAGCCACGTGGCTCCATATCGGTACCCACCGAGCCAAACGGTGGAAAATCCTGCGGCACCGCAATTTTGATAGTGCCTCGCGATTCAATATCCTCCAGCGCATCAGCATGCGCAGCAGTAGTCGTTAGCGCGCCAAAAGCGACGATACTCGTCGCCAAGAGACGAAGGGACTTATATTTGAGGTAGCGGGTTAAGGGGCGCATGAAGCTCTCCTGCAGTGACTGAGTTGAAACATTCAATGACGCTAAATGAAAGCTTTGTTGCATATAAAGCCATCAAGAAACGTTCGTTTCACATCAAAGCAAAAGCAGGGCCAGTGCATTAACAATGCTTATAGAACATAGTATTAAGCATCAAGCACGCATCTCTCGATCAGCTGTTGCAGCAACACCCAGCTGGCTCACGCAACGAATTGGTGCAAAATTTGACGCTCAGCCAGCAAGCTTGCACTACTAAATGATCACGTTAGGAAGGCGTAGCGTTCCAATCGACGCTCATGATATGGGACTCGAGCTCATCCAGCTCGTGATAGTGGTCGCTGATGATCCCAATGCGTTCACGCCCTTCCGCCAGACGTTGATGCAGCACCGCATTGGCAATCAGGCAAATAAGGCTATTGGCAGTAGCGTAACTATCGAAGGCCGAAAGACTTTCCAGCGGTGTTTCCAGATACCAGGTAACTTGGGGGGCAAAATTCACCGCGGTAGGGTCGGCTATCATCACGACCTGAGCGGGGGAGCGCTCAAGCACATTTACCAGGCTTTCAAACGCAGACGGGCGGCGGCGGAAGCCAAATAGCACCACTACATCCTGCGCGGTTAAATCCACAATATCCTCTGCCAGCGATTGATTGGGCTGGGGCGCCAGACGCACCTTTGGTCTGGCTTGAATCAATTGCTGACGAAAATGCAGTGCCAATGGATAGCTATTGCGAAATCCAATCACCACCACCTGTGAAGCCTGGGCCAGTTGGCTGGTGAGCGCCGCAAAATCGGCAGCGACAATCGTACTGACGCAACGCTGCAGGTTCTCCTTCTCCCGCTGAACATGACGCTGAAATGGCGAGCCGCTGTCTTCCTGCATTGCCTGGGCATCAATTACCAGTGGCACACCTAAATTACGCAGCTGTCGCGCGTGCGCCTTTACTGTGCGGTAGCTTTCAAAACCCAGTCGCTTAAATAAGCGGCTAACCGTGGATTTCGATACGCCAGTTAGGCGAGCCAGATCAGCCGCGCTATACACGGCTAAATCGTCAAAATGGTCGAGTATGAAGCTAGCAACGCGCTGTTCCTGGGCGCTGAGTGCATCGTACTGAGCGGCAATCCTCTGTCCGATATGAGGCGTCATGGCTTCCTGTCTATCAAATTATCAATCGTCCGCTGTAGGGTGGTGCTCGGCCCAATGGCGGGCGATGTCTACCCGGCGCGCCACCCATACACGGTCATGGGTTTCGATGTAATCGAGAAAACGCTGTAGCGCGCGAAAACGCCCTGGGCGGCCCAGCAAACGGCAGTGCATGCCCACCGATAGCATTTTCGGTGCCTCCTCCCCTTCAGCATAAAGCACATCAAAGGCGTCACGCAGGTAGTTAAAGAAATGATCCCCCGTATTGAAGCCTTGGGGAGCGGCAAAGCGCATATCGTTGCTGTCCAACGTGTAGGGCACGATTAGATGCTGATGCTCATGGCCTTGGCTATCGGCCACCTGCGTCCAGAATGGTAAATCATCGCCGTAGTAGTCGCTATCGTAGAGGAAACCTCCCTCGTCCAACACCAAGCGCCGGGTATTAGGGCTATCGCGGCCGGTATACCAACCCAGCGGTTTTTCTCCATACAGCCGCTGGAAGATATCCATGGCCTTCTGCAGATGTTCCCGTTCCACGTGCTCGGGCACTTCCTGGTAATGAATCCAGCGGTAGCCATGGCAGGCGATTTCATGGCCCAGCTCTTTAAATGCCATGGCCGCTTCAGGATTGCGCTCCAGCGCCATCGCCACGCCAAATACCGTTAGCGGCAACCCCCGTCGCTCAAACTCGCGCAGAATTCTCCATACCCCAACGCGGGAGCCGTATTCGTAGATGGACTCCATACTGAGATGACGTTCAGGGAAGGCCGGGGCGCCAATAATTTCTGATAAAAACTGCTCTGAGCCAGTATCACCGTGGAGGACACTGTTTTCCGCGCCTTCTTCATAATTTAAGACAAACTGCACAGCAATTTTGGCCTTACCCGGCCAATTGGCGTGGGGTGGCGTACGCCCGTAACCGATCAAGTCACGGGGGTAATCGCGGGACGTCATGGGCAGCTCCTTCCGTTAATCCTGTCTTTGGTCACGAATAACGCAACCAACAATTTGTATACAAAATAGCCTGCTCAAAACTCAACCGCAACGCTTAGGGTCGCTAGCGGTCTGAGTTGACAGTATTTTTTGTCTTTTAACAAGCGTAAAGCCTTCTAAAAGTTGAACAATCGGTCAACCAATTGATTGATATATGACGTGATTTGCTACTTGCGGTGGGCAAAAAATCACCCTATTTTGTATACAATAACTTTTAAATTGTTCACCTAATATTGTGTACTTTGCGACCAAAAGGAGAACTGGGTGGCCCACATCCGACTGATTAACCCCAATACCACGGCCTCGATGACGGCCTCGATTTATCGTGCCGCCAACGACTATGCCGCCTCAGGAACCCACGTTAGCGCCTGTCAGCCGGAGGCAGGGCCGGTCTCGATTGAAAGCCATTTTGATGAAGCCGTCAGCGCCGTCGGCGTTGCTCAGGAAGTCATCAAGGGCGAGCAGGAAGGCAACATTGACGCCTACGTTGTGGCCTGTTTTGGCGACCCTGGGCTGCTTGCCGCCCGCGAACTGACCCGCGCTCCGGTGGTGGGCATTGCCGAAGCCGCGTTTCATATGGCGACGCTGATCAGCACCCGATTTTCGATTGTTACCACGCTCGGCCGAACCGGCATTATTGCCGAGCACCTGCTGGAACAGTACGGCTTTCGTCATCATTGTCGACGCATTCGCGCCGCTGAAATTCCCGTACTGGACCTTGAGCACCACCCGGAAGCCGCCTATCGGCGCATTGTGCAGGAGTGCTGCCGTGCCCGCGACGAGGATGGCATTGGCGCCATTGTGCTGGGCTGCGGGGGCATGGCAAACCTCACCCAGGAAATCAGCCGCGAGGTAGGCCTGCCCGTTGTTGAAGGCGTGAGCGCGGGGCTCAAGCTTGCCGAATCCCTGGTCGGGCTGGGGCTCTCGACCAGCAAGCACGGCGATTTAGCTTACCCGCGCCCCAAACCGTTTACCGGTCAGTTTGCCGATTTCTCCAATCTAACGCTACCGCCCGGAGGCTAACCCACGCGACACCATCACGATGCCAGCCAATAACAATCAAAGCATCGGAAACACACGCCAGCCGCAAGCATCCCCAGCATCGCTGAGGGTCAATAACAGCAATCTTGCGAGGACGACACCATGAGTGCATCACCATCGGGTCTGACATCAGACGACCCAGCAACCATCGCACCCAGCGATGGGCGGAAAAGCCTAGGCGACGAATCGCTCGCGCCGCAAAAAACCCGGATAATGGGGCGCGCCTCTTATTTTCTGGCCTGGTTTGGCGGCTGCGTGTCCATTGGCACCTTCGCCATGGGGTCAAGTGTTGTCGGCACGCTCAACCTGATTCAGGCCACGCTGGCGATTGCCATTGGCTGCTTTGTGATCGGCATTGCCTTGGCGCTCAACGGTGCCGCTGGCTATAAATATGGTATCCCCTTTATGGTCCAGGCGCGCAGCGCTTTTGGCTTTGCGGGTACCCGCCTGCCGGGGCTGGTTCGCGCAGTACCGGCAATTGTGTGGTACGGCTTTCAAAGCTGGATTGGGGCCGGCGCGCTGAACATGGTATCGGCCACGCTGTTTGGCTTTGATAACGTCGTGTTCTTCTTCATCGCCTTCCAACTGCTGCAAATTGCCCTGTCGGTCACCGGCTTTCAGGGCATCAAATGGCTGGAAAATATCGGCAGCGGTTTCATTTTAGTGTCGCTGGTGTACATGTTTGTGGCCACAATTCAGCGCTATGGCGATGAGCTTTCGGCCAATATGCTGACCATGGAAGGCTCCTGGGGCATGCCGTTCTGGGGCGCGACCATGCTGTTTTTGGGCATCTACAGCACCATGATGCTCAACGTCAGTGACTACTCGCGTGAACATAAAGCTGGCTCGGGGCCGGGCTTACTCACCACCCTTTACGCCATGTCGATTCTGCCCTGTACGCTGTTCATGGGCCTGATTGGCTTTATGGTCTCGGAAGCCACCGGCACCGCCGACCCTATCGAGGTATTCGCCAACGCGGTGGATAACACGCCGCTGTTGATGACCACGCTGCTGTTTATCGCCTTTGCCCAGGTCACCACCAACGTATTGAATAATGTCGTCCCGCCCACCTACGTATTGATGGACGTCTTCAAGATCAAGTTTCCGATTGCAACCGTGATTGTTGGCCTGCTGGCCTTTGCCACCTTCCCCTGGAAGTTGGTTCAGCCAGGCTCAGCCGCTGGCTTGCAACTTTTCGTGCAAACCTACTCGGCGTTTCTTGGCCCCATCTTTGCCATTTTGGTGGTCGATTATTACGTGATTCGTCGCCGCACGCTGGACATCAGCAAGCTGTATGACGCCAACGGGCCGTATCAAGGGGTGAATATCGCCGCGCTGATTGCCACCGCCGTTGGCATCGTGGCCGCCCTGCTGTTCTCGGCGGTTTCTTGGTACGCAAGCTTAATTCCCGCAGGCGTGACCTATTACCTGCTGATGAAACATTGGGCACCTTGCCAACGTTTTTGTCAGTAAGCCCCGGTGCCGCCAAGCACTGGCGGCGTTGCACACCCGAGCAAGGTGAACACAATGAACGAGACACACCACGACGATTCGCTATCGATCCAACACATGGACCCCACGCTTTACAACCAAGACCTGGCACCGCTTAAGCCTGAAGCACGAACCTGGGGCGCGTTTGAGATATTCAACGTGTGGTCAAACGATATTCAGAGTTTGTTTGGCTACACCCTCGCCGCCTCGCTATTTCTCAGCTACGGCTTGAATGGTTGGGCGGTGATGGTGGCGATAATTTTGGCCGGGGTTATCGTGATGGGGCTGGTTAACCTGACCGGCAAACCCAGCGTCAAATATGGCATTCCCTTTCCGGTAATGGTGCGCGCCAGCATGGGCGTACGCGGTGCTAATCTGCCTGCCATGCTGCGCGCCATCGTGGGGATTTTCTGGTATGGCGTGCAAACCTACTTTGCCTCCACCGCCATGACGCTGCTGCTCACTGCGTTGTTCGGCGGCGAGGGCAACGCTACGTTCTTGGGCTTATCCCCCATGGCCTGGATATCGTTCGTCATTGTGTGGCTGTTTCAGATTGCGATTTTTTGGTCGGGAATCGAGCGCATCAAGCACTTTTTAAACTGGGCGGGGCCACTCGTTTACCTAGTGATGATCGCGCTGATGATGATTGTTTGGGTCCAGGCGGGTAGCGAACTCTTGCCAGCGATTGGCACGATTTTTAGCGGTGCCGAGGCCGACGATACCACCCCGGGCGTTAACGCTTTTTTCGCCATTGTTGGCACCATGGTGGCCTACTTTGCGGCAGTGGTAATTAACTTTGGCGACTTCACCCGCTTTGTGAAAACCGAGCGGCAAATGAAATTGGGCAACCTGCTGGGCTTGCCGCTCAACGTGGCGTTTTTCTCGTTTATCGCGCTGATCATTACCGCGGGCACCTTGGTGCTGTTTGGCGAGGCGCTGACCAACCCATCTGATATTGTCGAGCGGGTAGACAGCCTGCCGCTAACCATCGTGGCCGCCCTAACCTTTTTTGCCGCCACCGTGGGCATTAACCTGGTTGCCAACTTTATCCCCCCCGCCTATGACCTTGCCAACCTGTTCCCTAGCAAGATCAGCTTTAAGATTGGTGGGTTGATTACGGCAATTATCGCGTTTTTCGTTGGCGCGCTGTGGGTCTCGGTGATCAGCCAGATTGGCGTACCGGGGTTTGTGAATGCGCTGGGGGCTATTGTTGCCCCGTTTTACGGCATCATCGTGGTTGACTACTACCTGATTAAGCGCCAACAGTTGAATATGCAGGAGCTATTCTCATCCGACCCCAACGGTGCCTACTACTACACCAACGGCTGGAATACCCGTGCGCTGATCGCTTTTGGCGTGGCGGCACTGTTCTCGCTTTCCACCGTACTGGTTCCAGCGTTGGCCAGCCTCAACGGCTACGGCTGGCTGCTTGGCGCTGGCCTGGGTGGGCTTTTCTACTACGGTTTAATGCGTCAGTTTAAGGCTGCGCCTGCGTTGGCTGAGCAGTAGACAAGCGGGTCGACACTAGCTGATTAAAAGCGCATACAAGCGCCACCGGTTTTGCCGATGGCGCTTTTTTTGGCGCGGGCTGACTAGCTACCTTGGAAACTGTCGGCAATCTGCCTGAACCATATCTTGCAACTCATTTTTCGGTATTCATGCTCAGCTAATAGTCTGATGAATCATGGGTTTCCCAGAATTCTTTTTCTTCGGCCTCATTCTTGAACTCAGGCATCTTTTTTAGGTTGCTCATAAACAGCCCTCTCCTTTCGGTGCATCTAGCGGGCGGAGGTTACAACTAGTGATTCTTCTCCAGCGCCAGATGATTGTCTATTTCCTTTATCTTGTCCTCCGTGTGGTGATTGACGTAGAGCACCGTGGTTTCTTTGCCTTCACAAATTTTCTCGATGAGGGCGAGAACCAGTTGGCGGTTCATATCGTCCAGGCCGAGGCAAGGCTCGTCTAGAATCAACAGTGGCGGGTGTTTCACCATGGCACGGGCGATAAGTAGCAGTCGCTGGTCGCCGTAGGAGAGTTTGTTAAAGGGCTGATCGGCGCGCTCTTGCATGCCCAGTAGTTCGAGCCACTGGTCGGCGATTTTTTTCTGATGATCGGTGGCTTTTGTGTATACGCCGATGCTGTCGTAGAAGCCTGAAATAATCACGTTTTTGCAGCTGGTGCTGACGCGATACTCCCACTGCAGGGCGGTGGAGACATAGCCGATAAACTGCTTGATCTGCCAGATGCTTTCGCCGTTACCGCGCTGGAAGCCAAACACGAAAATATCATTGGTGTAGCACTGTGGATGATCCCCCGTGATCAGGGACAAGACGCAGGTCTTGCCACTTCCGTTAGGGCCGCTCAGCTGCCAGTGCTGGCCCTGCTCTATCGTCCAATCCAGCTTATCGACAATGACGGTATCGCCGTATTGGATCGTCGCTTGTTTGAGCTTCACTAACGGCTGGCTGGGGTCGAGGGCGGGTAATTTAGTGGCTGGGTCGGCCTCGGGCAGGCTTAGGTCGGCGGTTTTCAGATGCAGCAATTGGTACAGCTCATTGAAGGCGGCTTCATCCTGACGGTCTACGGTGAACGCTAGTCGTCCACTATCTCCCCGCTTCTTATCCCCTGGCTTCTTATCCCCTGGCTTTTTCTCCAAGCGCTCTTTATCCAGATAGGCCACATGCGTGATGAAGTCCGGCATTTCATCAAAGCGGTTCAGCACCATCACCATGGGAACGGTGTCGATGATGGAGGCAAGATGGGCTTGCAGCATGGCGAGGGTGTCGACATCCAAACCATCAAACGGCTCGTCTAAAATAAGCAAGTCCGGCTTGCTCGCCAGCGCGCGAATCAGCATGACCTTGCGGGTTTCGCCCGTGGAGAGTTTACGAAAGGCGCGGTCGAGCAGTTTGGTCAGCCCGAACTTTTCGACCAGCTCGCTTGCGAGCTCAGGGTTTTGGCACTGCTCGAAAATCATTTCACTAACGGGTGTGCCAAGTGAAATGACATCCATGATATCGGCATCGTCTTTTTTCAGCTCTTTGGCGATAAGCTCGGCTTGCGCTTCGAAAGAGACCAACCCAACGTTGTTGGGAAGCCCTTGAACCGTGCCCGATTCAATTTTACCAACGCCAGCCAGCGCCGCCGCCAGGGCCGATTTGCCTGAGCCATTGGTGCCCGTAATGACCCAATGCTGGTGGGCCTCGATGATCCAATCAATCTCGCTTAGGGTGAAGCGATCATCAAAACTGATTGTCGCTTTGTTTAGCTGAATACGCTCTAAGCGGCTTGAAGGCTCCATCGATATATTCCTTACGGTGTTAAATAAATCAGAGACAAAAAAGCCGAGAATATCGTGGCGATATCTCGGCTTTATAGATGACTTAGCGGTCTATCATTTAATCAGCCGATTAAACGATCCTCTTCATGTCCGCCATGTGGCCGCGAAGCACTGCGCCAACGGCTTCTACCGGGTGGGCGCGAAGCGCTTCGTTGACTTCGATCAAACGCGCGTTATCAACGCCGTTGTCGTCTACATCCAGGCCTTTACCGATAACATCGGATTTGATGCCTTTCATAAAGTCAGCCAATAGCGGCACGCACGCGTGGTTATAGAGGTAGCAACCGTATTCCGCGGTGTCAGAGATGGTCGCGTTCATTTCGTACAGCTTCTTACGCGCGATGGTGTTGGCGATCAGCGGCGTTTCGTGGAGCGACTCGTAGTACGCGGACTCGGCGATGATGCCCGCCGCCGTCATGGTTTCGAAAGCCAGCTCAACGCCTGCCTTAACCATTGCTACCATCAAGATGCCGTTGTCGAAGTATTCCTGCTCGGTAATTTCTACGTCACCCGCAGGGGTTTTCTCGAAGTTGGTTTCTGCGGTTTCGGCACGCCATTTGTGAAGGTTAGCGTCATCGTTCGCCCAGTCTTCCATCATCGTGTGCGAGAAGTGACCGCTCATGATGTCGTCTTGGTGCTTGTTGTAGAGCGGACGCATGATGTCTTTCAGCTCTTCAGCAAGATCAAAGGCTTTGATCTTCGCTGGGTTAGAAAGACGATCCAGCATGTTGGTCACGCCGCCGTATTTCAATGCTTCCGTGATGTTTTCCCAGCCGTACTGAATCAGCTTAGCGGCGTAGCCAGGTTCGATGCCTTCTTCGATCATTTTGTCGAAGCAAAGGAGAGAACCGGTTTGCAGCATGCCGCAAAGGATCGTTTGCTCACCCATCAGGTCGGACTTAACTTCCGCGATGAAAGAGGACATCAATACGCCGGCCTTGTGACCGCCAGTACCCACCGCGTAGGCTTTTGCCAGGGCAAGGCCTTCGCCTTTAGGATCGTTGGCTTCGTGAACAGCGATCAAAGTGGGAACGCCAAAACCACGCACGTATTCAGCACGAACTTCAGAGCCTGGACACTTGGGCGCCACCATGATGACGGTTAAGTCATCACGGATTTTCATGCCCTCTTCCACGATGTTGAAACCGTGGGAGTAAGACAGGCAAGCGCCCTCTTTCATCAACGGCATGACCGCCGTTACGACAGACGAGTGCTGTTTATCGGGCGTCAGGTTCAATACAACGTCTGCCGTGGGGATCAACTCCTCGTAGGTACCTACAACAAAACCGTTCTCGGTGGCGTTTTTCCAAGACTGACGTTTTTGTTCAATGGCCTCAGGGCGCAGTGCGTAAGAGACATCTAAGCCGCTGTCGCGCAGGTTTAAGCCTTGGTTAAGGCCTTGGGCGCCACAACCGATAACGACCATTTTTTTGCCTTTCAGCGCGTCGACCCCATCGGCGAATTCCGAGCTGTACATGAAACGACATTTCGCCAGCTGCTCCAGCTGTTCGCGCAGAGATAAGGTATTGAAATAGTTAGCCATCTTTAACGTCCTGATTGGTGATCGTACGGTCGATGTCGCTACACCGACACGCGAAGTGTGACACGGCCGCTCCATACAGGCTTCAGCGCCATGTTAGTAAAGCCAATCTACCGAAACACGACCATTTCTTAAATTGATATATTTGCAACAGCATGTCCCTTTTTTTGCAAAACTCAATTATCATGGCGTTTATGAATTTTAAAATTTTAAAACAGTTCCTTGCCTTGGCAGAAACCCTGCATTTTGGGCGCGCAAGCGATGAGTGCTACGTCAGTATTTCTGCCCTGTCGCGCAACATCCGGCATTTGGAAGAGGAGCTGGGCGTGTCGCTGTTTAATCGCGACAACCGTACCGTGGTGTTGACCCAAGAGGGGCAGAAGTTTCTCAAGTACGCCCGCGATGCCAGCAGCCAATGGAATTTGATTCGTCATGAATTAACCGACAATCCTGATCAATTAAGCGGTGAAATCAGCCTGTATGGCTCCGTCACCGCCAGCTACAGCTTTTTGCACGAACTGCTGCGGCGCTTTCGCATTGCCTACCCGATCATTGAAATCAAGCTGCGCACGGGGGATCCAGAACACGCTATTGCGCATGTTCTGGACGGTAAAGAGGATCTTAGCATCGCGGCCCAGCCTGCCAACTTGCCGCGTGGCCTGGCGTTTAAATCCATTGCCACGTCGCCTTTGCTGTTTATTGCCCCGCTTGATCAGCAGGTGCCGAATGTACCAACGAGCACGCCAACCACACCGCAAGAGTGGGCGAGCATCCCGATGATTCTATCGGAGAGTGGTGTCTCCAGAGCCCGTGTGGATGAGTGGTTTCGCCAGTTGGATGTCTCCCCACGCATTTATGCCCAGGTCACCGGTAATGAAGCCATTGTGAGTATGGTGAGTTTAGGCTTTGGCATTGGCGTGGTGCCCAAAATCGTCCTCGACAACAGCCCCTTGGTAGATCGCATTCGTGTGCTCGACGTGACGCCGGAACTGGAGCCCTACGATATTGGTTTGTTTACCCTAACGAAAAACCTAAAAAACCCGTTGGTCGACGCGTTTTGGCGCTTGATGTAAGGCCTACTTAATTTAAGCCCTGAGCGCAGTTTTTAGCGATCCGACACAACCGCTCTCACCCCCCAAATATCTGCTGCAGGTCCGGTACGGTGTCTTCTTCCTCGACCATCGAGAGCGAGGCTTCGATGGCTTTCAGATGCCGGCTCATAAAGGCTCGGGCGCGCTCATCGCTGCCTGATTCCAGATAGCCAATAAGATCGTCGTGGTCGTGGGATTCACAGCCCAAGTGGCCAGGGTGGCCATAGACGGCCAAAATCAGCGACGAGCGAGAACAAAGCCGTTCAACAAAGGCCGCCAGGGTCGCATTGCCCGAAAGCTGCGCTAAGCGCACGTGAAAATCCGCCGAGAGTCGAATGGCGACGCTCTGCTCGCCGTTTCGCAACGCCTGGCGCTCGCGCTGAGCCATATCGCGAAGTTCGCGGGCGTCCTGCTCAGTGATGCGCCTTGCCACGTCAGGCATTAATCCGCACTCGATCAACTGGCGCGCGTCGAACACATCCTTCGCTTCATCAGCGGTGGGTCGGGTAACACTGGCACCGCGGCGCGGCGTTAGGGTCACCAACTGCTCCAGCGCCAGCCGCTGCAATATCTTGCGAATCCCGGTACGGCTGATGTCAAACACATCGGCCAGGGCATCTTCGCGCAGCCTTGCACCGGGCTTCAGTCGCTGTTCTACAATGGCGTCGCTTACCGCACGATAAATCGCTTCGTGACGCTCATCGCCCTCCGCTTTCGACGCGGGTCGCTTAACAACCGCCTGCGCATCGCTCATGGATTCTCCTCGTGGTTCATTCCTCCCAGGCGGCAATGGTATCGCGTTCTTCATCGCTCATCTTGGTTAAGTTGCCTAGCGGCATGTAACGACTCTCGACGACCTGCTGAATAGCCTCTTTCTGGGCCAGCATGTCGTCCCAGTCATCGAACGCATAGTCGGCCGGCGGGGCTGAGAAACCCTCATGCTCGGGATCGCGTGCGTGACACTGCACGCAGTGCTGCTCAATCAAACCGCTGATTTGCGCCTGATCTGGCCCTTCTCTACCGTCAGCGTCACCAGGCGCGGAAGCACTGGGTGCAGCTACCCAAAACGCTAATACAATAAGCCCCACACCGACAGCGGAATACGCCGGCTGGGTTTTGCCTGCATGCATCAAGACAAAGAATTGACGGATCAACGCACCGGCAAAAATGAACAGTACCATCACGACCCATGCAAGCTCGTGGGAGTAGATAAACGAATAGTGATTACTCACCATCAACAGCACGACCGGCAGCGTGAAGTAAGTGTTGTGTACCGAGCGTTGCTTGCCGCGCTTGCCATCCAGCGGGTTAGGCGCATCGCCTGCTTTCATGGCTTTTACCATGCGGCGCTGGCCGGGAATAATCCAGAAGAAGACATTCGCCGACATCGCCGTCGCCATCACCGCCCCGGTAAGCAGAAAAGCCGCACGGCCGGTGAACATTTGCGTGCTTAGGTAGGCAACCACAACCATCATTACAGCAACCGCTACGCTAAGCAGGCCGTCACGATCCATATTGGGGCTAATGCGCTTGCACAACTCGTTATACACCACCCAGCCGCCGAATAAGAAAAGCAACGCCAGTAGATTAGCCTGCCAGCCGGTCATGCTGGCGGCCCACTGCCAGGGGCTATCCGGGTTTACCAGATAAAAGCCAGGATTGACCATGTAGAGGATGACAAACAGGGCAAATCCGGAAAGCCAGGTGGTATAGGCTTTCCAGAACGACCAATGTAGGTCGTTGGGAAGTTTGTCAGGTGCCGTAGTGTACTTCTGGTTATGATAAAAGCCGCCGCCATGTACGGCCCACATCTCGCCAAAAATCCCCTTCTGGCGGTCCGTTTCTGCCTTTGGCGTGCGCAGGCTGTTATCCAGCATCACAAAGTAGATGGATTCACCAATCCAGGCGATCGCTGCAATAACATGCAACCACCGCAGCAGGACATTAACCGCGTCGATCAAATACGCTTGCATCAAAGGCCTCCGCTATTAGCTGCCACGGTAGGTCGAGTAGCCATACGGCGAAAGCAATAGCGGCACGTGGTAATGCTGATGAGCGTCCGCTACACCGAAGCGGATGGGGATGACGTCGAGAAAACGCGGCTCAGTGGCCTCCACCCCTTGCGCGCGAAGGTAGTCACCCGCATGAAAGCAAAGTTCGTACTCGCCGGGCGTTAAGGCCTCACCCTCGAGGAGCGGCGCATCGCAACGACCATCTTGGTTGGTGGTCACCGTGCGTATATGCTGACGTTCGCTGCCGTTCAATCGTAGGATGTCGATGGCAATACCTTGGCCAGGGCAGCCGCGTGCGGTATCCAACACGTGGGTAGTCAGACGTCCCATGATGGCTCCTTATTGCTATTGTGTATTATATGGATGGCTTTAGAGTACCGTCAGCTTGCTTTATTGTATACATAGAGCCATCACAGACTTAGCTTAGCCTGGAGCCACCATGTCGTCACATCACGCCGCGTTGTGTTTACACCCCCGCCCAAGTGAGTTATCGCTTAATGCGTTTATCGACCACTATGGCGACATCTACGAGCATTCACCCTGGGTGGCACAAGCCGCTTGGGAAGCCGGGCTAACCTCCGCCCACGACGCCCCCGATACGCTTGCTGACTTAATGGGACTCCAACTGCAGCAGGCAAGAAGCGGGCAGCAGATTAGTGTCATTCAGGCCCACCCGGACCTGGCAGGCAAGGCGGCTTTAGCAGGCGAGTTGACGCAGGATTCTACTAGCGAACAGGCAGGCGCGGGGCTTGATCAATGCTCCCCAGAAGAGTTTGCCCGCTTTGAGGCGCTTAATGCCAGCTACAAGGAAAAATTCGGTTTTCCTTTCGTAATCGCCGTTAAAGGTCTTGATCGACACGCCATCTTACAGGCGTTTGCCGAGCGCCTCGATAATGACGCCGCGACGGAACGGAGAACTGCCATTGAGCAAATCATTCGTATCGCGCGTCTGCGACTGCGTGCGCGAGCAGAGCAAAAAGCGTAAGAGACTTACCCTTCTGCTCACTTTATATACGGATATACAAAAACTGCGCCCTTAAAAGAGCGCAGTGATTAACCCAAGCGATTAAGCGTTAGCGGCTAGACTTACTGCTTAGCCGTTTCTACCGCTTTCTTGGTGGTGTCTTCGGCCATTTTCTGGCTGTCTTTCATGAAGCTTTGGCTGATGGAAGTAACTTTCTCGCCATCGCCTTTCATACGCTCCAAAAGATCACTGGCAGTTTTCTGCTGGCTTTCCAGTGCCTTTTTGAAGCTGTCGGCATCTTTCACGTCCAGCCAAGTGCGGGCCTGGGCAACACTCAGGTCCGAGTAAGCACGAACAGCGTCGAGCTGCGCGCTTACGATCTGATCGTAGTAGTCCAGTGCCGTCAGCGTGTAAGAACGCATCGGCGATACAAAGATGGACTCGACTTGCTGGCTGGTTTTTTCGGCGGCTTTGTTCATTGCACTATCTCCTTAGGAGTGAGTAACGACATAGGCGCGCCTTGAAATGGGAACATCGATAAGGTCGGCGCCTTTGCTACACCACACGTTAGCAGTCACTTTTGTGCAGTGCAACATAAATTTTAGTACTAGGCTAAATCCCTCACTGTAGTGGCCTTACTGGCAAGGCCATCGTGAACGGCCAACATGCGTTGAAACCACTGATCAATGTCATCTCCTGCCTCTACCAGCGCCTCAAGCGACACAGTGTAAGCCCACATCATACTGCCAAATAACAAGTAATCAGCACCGCTTGGGGTATCACCATCAAGAAAGTCGCTTTCTTTCAGCTGGGCATAAACCGGGGCCAGCGCTTGCTTGAGCTGCGCACGCCCCTGCTCTGGCTGATGGAACGCTTCCAGTGTGCAGCCAAATCGCGCTTCGCGGGTTTCGCGGAAGTAGTCACGGTCGTCGGGATGGATCGCCGCCAGTAAATCCAGCGCAACAATCTTAAACAGCGCTGGCGTCACGCTACGTTCGACGTAATGCTTGAAGAAGCGTGCCCGTTGATAGCTGGCACCTTGGCCAAAAAGCGGCGCCTGGGGATAGGCATCGTCCAGATAGCGCATGATATCAAAGCTATCGGTAACGACTTGCTCACCATCGACGAGCACCGGCACTTTATCGTGCTTGGCGAACGCCAGTGCTTCTTTCTCCAGAAACCGCCAAGGCCGAGTGGTAAACTCGAGACCTTTATGGGCCAGTGCCATCCGTACCCGCCAGCAAAAAGGCGAGAACCGTAACCGCTCGTCACGGCCGCATAAATCATAAAGCTGTCTTGGCATCATAAATCTCTCTTGGTTGAAAGAGTCCCGTCATACCTCTAAATGAACAATAGCATTCACTATGGGTCATTCGTTTTACCACGCTATGCCATTAACGTTCGATAATAGGCGCTCACGAGGACTGTCTATTAGTCTAATGGATAGCACTCGAAACTTACTCACCGTACGCCTTTAAAGCCAAATAAAAACAATAAGTTATAAACTAAACCCTTAATTAAAACTTAACGTTTAGCGTGTTTTCTATTGGTATTACCAATTTTCCAATAGTAGTCATCTCTCCAGCAGCGCCGTATCTTTCACAGTGACGCCAAAAGCCGCGATGCGGCTTGTCATCATTGTGGAGCATACGATCAATAACAAGGGGTAGTTCGTCCCATGAATGAATCAATCCTTGCACTTCTGGCATTCACGCCGCTGCTGTTAGCGGGGGTGTTGCTTATTGGCTTTAAAATACCGGCCAAGATAGCCATGCCCATCGTTTTTATCACTGCGGCCATCATCGGCCTTACCGCTTGGGATATGTCCTTTTCGCGGATTGTCGCCTCAACCATCCAAGGACTTATCCAAACGGCGGGGCTGTTGTGGATTATTTTTGGTGCGATCCTGCTGCTCAACACGCTTAAGCACTCAGGTGGCATCACCGCCATCCGTAACGGGTTCTCGGGGATCAGCCCCGACCGTCGTGTTCAAGCGCTGATCGTCGCATGGTTGTTTGGTTGCTTTATTGAAGGTGCCTCTGGTTTCGGCACCCCTGCCGCTGTGGCTGCACCGCTGATGGTAGCCTTGGGCTTCCCAGCGCTGGCAGCTGTCGTGGTGGGCATGATGATCCAGTCCACGCCGGTATCGTTTGGTGCCGTCGGCACGCCGATTGTCGTAGGTGTGGGTAGCGGCCTTGACCGCGCAGGCATCACCTCTGACTTGGAATCAGCTGGCTCTACATGGGACGTATTCTTCCAGCTAGTGACCAGCGAAGTGGCCATCACCCACGGTATTGTAGGCATCTTAATGCCGCTGATTCTGGTCACTGTGATGGTCCGCTTCTTCGGTGCCAACAAGTCGTGGAAAGAAGGGCTTTCAATTACTCCTTTCGCCATCTTTACCGGCATTTGTTTTGTAGTGCCTTACATGCTGGTGGGCGTGTTCCTCGGCCCGGAATTCCCCTCGATGATCGGGGCGATGGTCGGTCTGGCAATTGTGGTCCCTGCCGCGCGCAAGGGCTTCCTGCTACCTAAAGACACCTGGGACTTTCCTGAAGCCAGCTCCTGGCCCGACGAGTGGATCGGCAACCTGCAAATCAAGCTTGATGACGTTGCAGGCAAAGCTCCCATGTCCACCTTTAAAGGTTGGATACCCTACGTACTGCTGGCGCTGTTCCTGGTCGCTTCAAGCACCATTGAACCGCTGAAAGCCGCACTGAACTCGCTGAGCCTGGGTTGGACAAACATCCTTGGCGAGGAAGGCATCAGCGGCAGCGTTGAGCCGTTTTATCTGCCGGGCGGTATCATTCTTGCGGTGGTGTTTATCACCTACTTCCTGCACCAGATGAATGGCCGCAAGATTAGTGCCGCGATTTCAGAGTCGACCAAAACGATATTTGGCGCAGGCTTTGTATTGATCTTCACCGTGCCGATGGTGCGCATACTGATCAACTCGGGCGTTAACGGCGCAGACCTCGTCTCAATGCCGGTAATGATGGCCCAGGCGGTGGCTGATAGTGTTGGCGGTGTATATCCGTTCTTTGCACCTGCAGTCGGCGCCATGGGGGCCTTTATCGCCGGCTCGAACACCGTCTCCAACCTGATGCTTGCCGAGTTCCAGTTCAGCGTTGCTGAATCTCTCGGGCTGTCCACTGCGATGATGGTGGCACTGCAAGCGGTAGGTGCGGCAGCAGGTAACATGATTGCGATCCACAACGTGGTCGCGGCATCCGCCACTGTTGGCCTACTCGGCCGCGAAGGGGCGACGATCCGTAAAACGATCCTGCCGACTATCTATTACCTGGTGTTTACCGGCCTGATTGGCTTGATCGCCTTCTATGTATTGGGGGTTACCGACGCGCTCATGTGATGTTGAATCCCTGTTTTATGAGCAAAACAAAAACCCCAGGCCAAGGCCTGGGGTTTTTTATACGCAATGAAAAATTAGCCGATGCGTTTCAACTGATCGGCGTGGCGCCGACCTCGCTCGACGTAGCCCTGAGCATTTTTCTTCATACCGGCCACGGCCTCTTCGGAAAGCTCCCGCACGACCTTGGCAGGCGAGCCAACGATCAACGAGTTAGGCGGAAATACCGCGCCTTCCTTAATAAAGGCACCGGCACCCACCAGGCTATTCTCACCAATCACCGCACCATTGAGCACTACCGCCTGAATACCGATTAAGCAGCCATCGCCAACGGTACAGCCGTGCAGCATGGCCTGATGCCCGACCGTCACGCCTTTGCCCACCTTAAGCGGAAAGCCTGGGTCCGCGTGCAGTACGGCGCCGTCCTGAATATTGCTCTCTTCGCCCACCTCAAGGTGCTCAGTGTCACCACGTAACACCGCCTGGTACCACACGCTTGAGCGTGCCTTTAAGGTCACCTGACCGATAACATCCGCCGTTTCGGCGATGTATACGTCGTCCTGAATATCTGGGCGATGCTCTCCGTATTGATAAATGGCCACATTGACCTCCTGGGTTATTGTTCGTACTCAGGCTAGCGCTTGTTCCAGCAATCGAGCAACGTGCATCGCTTCCCGACCGCTGCCATCATGAATCTGATGGCGACAGCTGGTGCCATCGGCAATCAGTACCGCATTGCTATCCGCCTGACGAATCGCAGGCAGGAGCGAGAGCTCCGCCATCTGCAGCGACGCCTCATAGTGCTCGGCTTCGTAGCCGAAGCTGCCGGCCATCCCGCAGCAGGAGGACTCGATCGTTTCGACCTTCAATTCCGGTATCCAGCCCAGCACCTGCTCGACGGGACGCAGCGCATCAAACGCCTTTTGATGGCAGTGGCCGTGTAGCATCGCCCGTTCGTAGTTTAGCGGCTTAAGTTCAAGGGGAAGCTGATCCGCCGCACGCGCTTTGACCAAAAACTCTTCAAACAGATAGGCGGATTCCGACAACGCCTTCGCTTCTTCGCCAAATCCGTACTGCAGAAACTCATCACGCATACTGAGCAAACAAGAGGGCTCCAGGCCTACTATCGCCACGCCCCGCTCTACAAACGGCATCAGGTGATCAAGGGTACGCTTGGCTTCAGCCTTGGCCTTATCAAACTGACCCGATGATAAATAGGTTCGCCCGCAGCAGAGTGGCCGCTTTCCTTGGGTCACGTTGAGATGCACACGGTACCCCGCGGCTTCCAGCACCCGCTTGGCCGCTTTGGCGTTGTCACCTTCCATATAGTTATTGAAGGTATCCACAAACAGCAGCACTTCACGCTCTGAGGTAACGGTGTGGTTAGACGCCTCGGCACTGGCAAGGAAATTACCGTTAAACACCGGCAGCGAGCGCTGGGGAGCGAGTTTTAGCGCCTGCTTGATCTGTTTAGCCAGGAAGGGCACGCGCTCAACGCCGTTGACCAACGATGAAAACTTGCTAGCCCAGGGCGCGTAGCGCGGCATTTCCCCAACCATCCGGTCACGTAGCGATAAGCCTTTGACGCGGGCGCGAGCGGTGCGGGCTTCAATCTTGAACTTCGCCATATCCACGCCGGTGGGACATTCCCGCTTGCAGCCCTTGCATGACACACAGAGATCCAGCGCTTCTTTTACATCGTCGCTGGCTAGCCCCGCCTCTCCCAACTGACCCGAGAGCACCAGGCGCAGCGTATTGGCCCGGCCTCGGGTCAAGTGCTGCTCATCCTTGGTAACGCGGAAACTCGGACACATAGTGCCTGCATCAAACTTACGGCAGTGGCCGTTGTTGTTGCACATCTCGACCGCCATGGCCAAGCCGTGGGTGGCATCGCCGCCTGAGCCAGGCGGTGTTTGCTCACCGGTGAGTGGGTCTCGCTTCACGTTCCAGGCAGACCAATCAAATACCGGGGTTAGTGGAATTGTGGTGTAGCTTTTAGGAAAACGAAAATAGCGCTCGTCATCCATTTTGGGGGTATCGACGATTTTGCCTGGATTGAACAGGTTTTCAGGGTCAAACAGCTGCTTAATTTCGCGAAAAGCATCGTTGACCGTTTCGCCAAACTGCCATGCCACCCACTCGCCACGGCAGATGCCGTCGCCATGTTCGCCGGAGTAGGCGCCTTTGTATTCACGCACTAACGCGGAGGCCAGCTCGGCAATTTCGCGCATTTTCGTTGCGCCATCCCGGCGCATATCGAGAATCGGCCGCACGTGCAGCGTGCCGACACCGGCGTGAGCGTACCAGGTACCCTCCGTTCCGTAGCGGTTGAACACCTCGGTGAGCTTGTCGGTGTACTCAGCCAGGTGCTCCAGCGGCACCGCACAGTCTTCAATAAAGGAGACCGGCTTACCGTCGCCTTTCATGCTCATCATGATATTGAGCCCGGCTTTGCGCACGTTCCATAGCGCTTTCTGCTCGGCGGCTTCGGGCATATCCACGACGCTGCCCGGTAGGCCCAGATCACCCATCAATTCATTAAGCCCGCGTAGCGCTTCAAGCTGCGCTGCATGATCCTGACCGGCAAACTCCACGAGAAGAATGGCTTCCGGCTTGCCGATTAGCGCTTTTTCAATGACCGGGCGGAACGCAGGGTTCTCAAGCGAAAGATCGATCATGGTGCGATCAACCAGCTCCACCGCCGTGGGGCCGAGCTTGACGATATGCTGGGTGAAATCCATCGCCTGATAGAAGGTCGGGAAGTTCACAACTCCCAGCACCTTCTGCTCGGGCAGCGGTGACAGCCGGAGTTTGATGCGCTGGCTTACCCCTAGCGTTCCTTCCGAACCCACAAGCAGGTGGGCCAGGTTGGAGCGGTGGTCTGGGTCGTAAGGCATCGGGTTCTGGCAGTCGAACAAATCCAGGTTGTAGCCACCCACCCGGCGCAGCACTTTAGGGAAATGATCACGAATTTCCGGGGCAACGCGCTCGGCGATCGCCCTCACCTTTTGAGCGAGGCGCTGCTCTTGAGAGCCTTCCGCGAGGCTATCGACAAAACCAAAACTCGCCGCGCTGCCGTCAGCCAATAGCGCCTCCACGCCCAGCACGTTGTGCACCATGTTGCCGTAGAAGATCGAACGCGAGCCGCAGGAGTTATTGCCCGCCATACCGCCGATGGTGCACTGCGCGCTGGTGGAAACATCCACCGGATACCAGAGCCCGTGGGGTTTTAGCCAAGCGTTGAGATGATCCAGCACCATGCCGGGCTCGACCACCACGGTGCGCGCCTCGGCGTCGAACTCAACGATGTCATTGAGCCAGCGAGTGGTGTCGATCACCAGCGCCTCACCGACGGTTTGGCCACACTGGCTGGTGCCTGCGCCGCGAGCCAATATCGGCACCTTGGCATCACGGGCAATATCCAGGGCAATTTTCAGGTCCTGCTGATGGCGGGGAATCACCACGCCCACCGGCGTCACCTGATAAATAGAAGCATCGGTGGAATAGCGCCCCCGGGTGGCTTGATCAAACAGCACCTCACCCGACATTTCTCGGGATAACCGCTCGGCGAATTCGCCGAGCGGCTGAATCTTGGCATCACGGGACGGGTGTTGGTTCGTCAGAGACGTCATATGGTTCTCCCCCGTCGGTTTAGCGCTTGCCTACGTTAAGCGGGTTGGTGGCGAAGTAGTCCAGCGCTGCCGTCACGCCGCTGCCTTTGAGGTTAACGCCCGCGAGCTTCATGCCCGCCTCACAGCCGCCCAGGGTGGCGATCAGCGTAAGGTCATTACAGTCGCCCAAATGGCCGATCCTGAACATTTTGCCCTTGGCCTTACCCAGCCCCATGCCCAGCGATAGATCAAAACGCTCGTAGATAATCTTGCGCACGGCATCGGCATCGACGCCTTCTGGCATTACCACGCCGGTGAGCACAGGCGAGTAAACGGACGGATCCAGGCACTGAATCTCAAGCCCCCAGGCTTCTACTGCGCAGCGAACCCCAGCGGCCCAGCGCTGATGGCGAGCCAGCACTTGCTCCATGCCTTCATCCAACAGCATATCCAAGGCTTCGTTAAGGCCATAAAGCAGGTTAGTGCTCGGTGTGTAGGGCCAGTAGCCGTTTTTGTTGGCTTCTAAAATTTCGTCCCAGGCCCAGAAGCTTTTCGGCAATTTCGCCTGCTTGCTGACTTCAATCGCTTTTGGCGACAGCGCGTTAAAGCTAATGCCCGGTGGCAACATTAGGCCTTTCTGCGAGCCGGAGACGGTGACATCAACGCCCCACTCATCGTGGCGGTAGTCGGCGCTGGCTAAACCGGAAATGGTATCGACAATCAGCAGCGCGGGGTGGCCGGCGGCGTCGATGGCTTTACGCACGGCGGCGATATCGCTGGTCACGCCGGTTGAGGTTTCGTTATGCACCACGCAGACGGCTTTCAGCTCGTGGCCGGTATCCTCTTTCAGGCGCGCTTCGATCATGTCGGCCTGTACACCATTGCGCCAGCCTTCATAGCCGGGCAAACCTAAAAACTCGGGCTGCACGTCCAAACGTAGCGCCATTTTGTGCCATAGCGTGGCGAAATGGCCGGTCTCAAACATCAACACTTTGTCACCGGGCGACATGGTATTGGCCAGTGCCGCTTCCCAGGCACCGGTACCGGACGCAGGGTAGATAATCACCGGGTTCTCGGTTTTGAAGATTTTTTGAATCTTGCTCAGCAACTCAAGCCCCAGGGCACCGAACTCTGGGCCGCGGTGGTCGATCGTGGGCAGGCTCATCGCCCGTAAAATACGGTCTGGCACCGGGGACGGGCCAGGAATTTGCAGAAAATGACGGCCGGAGGGGTGAAAGTCGAGATTTAACATTCGGTCGCTTCCTATTGTTGTTGCGGAGCAGATGCCACCGCAAACTGGATAATGAATTCAATCATGTTTTTTAAAAAATCACTTGATACAGCCTTCGGACCGCAGCTTTTCCAGTTGATCGGGCGAGACGCCCAGGGTATCGAGCACTTCATCGGTATGCTGACCGAGGAGCGGGGCCGGGCTGCGAATCTGCGAGGGCGTCAGCGAAAACTTGCTTGGAAAGCCAATGGTTTTCATCTTGCCGATCACCGGGTGATCCATTTCCTGCACCATACCCCGCGCCAGGTAATGCTCGTCCTGCATGGCCTGGGCGAAATTGTTGATCGGACCGGCCGGCACACCCGCCTTGTCGCAAAGCGCAAGCCAATGATTCATGTCCCGCTCAACCATGATCGTTTCCAGCACCGCCTCGAGTTCCTCGACGTGCTGGCCACGGTCGGAGTTGGTCAGAAACCGAGGGTCCGCCATGAGGTCCTCACGCGCGAGCACGTCCTGGCAGAAACGCTCCCAGGTACGCTGGTTAGCGCAGCCCAGCATGATGTAGCCATCGCTTGCCTTGACCGCTTGATAAGGTGCCGAGACGCGGTGCCGCCAGCCGGTAGGCTCGGGTAGCGTGCCCTCGCCAAAGTAGGCTGCTGCCTCCCAGGCGAACCAGGGCAGGCCACATTCGGTAATGGCGATATCAATATGCTGGCCTTCACCGCTGTTGGCCTTGTGGATATAGGCCGCGAGAATCGAGTACACCGCCGTAATACCGGCACCAATATCGTAGACGGCAATACCGGTCTTGAGCGGTCGCCGCCCCTTCTCGCCGGTCATCGACATCAACCCGGTCATGCCTTGGGCGACCAGGTCGAAGCCACCGCGATGGCTATAGGGGCCGGTCTGGCCATAGCCGGAGATCGAGCAGTAGATGATCCCCGGATTGATCGCCTTGATGGTGTCGTAGTCGATCTTCAGCGACTTGGTAACGCCCGTGCGGTAGTTCTCGACGATGACATCGGCGTCTTTGGCCAGGCGATAGAAGATCTCTCTGGCCCGCTCATCCTTCAGGTTGAGCGATATGCTCTTTTTGTTGCGGTTGATCTGCGAAAAGCAGGTCGACTCGTCGTTGATATAGGGGCCCATCTGGCGGCTATCATCGCCGCCCTGGACCTTCTCAACCTTGGTAACATCCGCGCCCATGTCGGCCAGCACCATCGTGCAGTAGGGCCCGGCCATGATCTGCGAGATGTCCAGCACTTTCACATTCTGTAGTGGCAGCATTGGCTGAATTCCTCTCTGGATGACTTAACGCCCCGTCCATTCGAAAGACGTCTTGTTGACGAACTTGTCGACGGCTGCCTTAAAGTCATCGCTCATGTAGCAGGTAGTGACCCAATCGTCACCCGCCTCGAGTGACGCCCGGCGCTGGGCCTGGACGCGCCCTACCAGCGCCTTGCTGGCCTGGAGTGTCAGCGGTGCACGCCGTGAGAATTCATTGGCGATCTCCGTCACGGCGGCGGCAATGGTGTCGGGCGCAAAGACCTGATTGATCAACCCCACTTGGTAGGCTTCGTCGGCAGACAACAGCTTCGCCTGCATTAGCACTTCCTTGGTGCGCGCGACCCCCACCATATCCATCAGCCGCGACACATTGGTGATCGACAGCGTGTTACCCAGGGTCTTGGCGATCGGCACACCGAATTTCAGCGACGGCGTGCAGTAGCGGAAATCACACGCCATGGCGAGCGCCGCGCCACCGCCAACGCAGAACCCCTCGATCATCGCGATGGTCGGTTTGTTGAGGGTTTCAAGGCCACTCACCACCCGCTCGATGCGGCGCTCGTAATCAAGCGCATCCTCGGGCTTGGTAAAGTTGGCGAACTGGGTGATGTCGGTCCCCGCCACGAAGGCTTCGCCACCGACACCGTGCAGCACCACGGCATGTACGCTGTCGTCCTCGGCCAGCTGCACGCAACTGGCCTCCAGAGCGTTGTACATGTCCCACGTCATGGCATTACGGCTCGCGGGCCGGTTGAAACCGAGCCAGGCGAGGTTGCCCTCCCGCCGAAAAATCAGCGTCTCGTCGGACATAAGCGTGTCCTCCTAAACATCAATCGGGCTTACCGGTAAAATAGTTCCACCAGGCCCATGGGGAAGATCGGCACGTAGGTCACCAGCATCAGCAGCACGAACAGCAGCGCGACAAACGGCAAATTGGCCTTGGATACATCCCAAATATCCGCCTTAGCTACCGAACAGGCGGTCATCAGCACGCTGGCCACCGGAGGCGTCTGTTGGCCGATCGCCAGGTTCAGCGTCACGATCATGCCGAAGTGGACGGGATCGATACCGACCATCATCACCAATGGCATGACGATAGGCACCGTAAGAATGATCGCCGCCGCCGAGTGCAGAATCATGCCGATCAACAGCAGGAAGATGTTGAGCAATGCAAGCACCGCGTACTTGTTGCTGGTGAAGTCGCCGATCATCGCCGCCAGCATCTGCGGCAGTTGGGCGCGGGTCAGGAAATCCCCGAGCAGTGCAGAACTTGCCACCAACAGCATGACCACAGCAGTCTGAACACCGCCCTCTACCATGGCTGCACGTAGCTTCTTCCAGCGCAGCTCGCCGTAGCGGAAACTGATCAACAGCGCAGCCAATACCGCCAGCGCAGCGCCTTCGGTCGCGGTCATGAAGCCACCAAAGATGCCACCCAGAATGATCATGGGGAGCAAGAAGGCAAGGCCCGCCGCTTTGAAAGTGCTCCACACCCGGCTCAGCTTGAAGGTCTGCTCCACGGGAAAGTTGTAGCGGACCGCAAAGTACCAGGCGAGTGCCATCATCAACAGCCCGCCAACAATGCCGGGTACGATACCGGCAACGAAGAGCTGCACGACTGAGGTGTCGGCCATAGCGGCATACAGGATCATCGGGATCGACGGCGGAATGATGATGGCAAGCGATGCCGAAGACGACGTGATGGCCGCAGCAAACGGAGCGGGATACCCTTTGCGCTTCATCTCCGGAATCAGAATGGAGCCAAGCGCCGCCACATCGGCCACCGCAGACCCGGAGATTTCGGCGAAGAATAGCGAGGTGCCGACGTTGACCATGGCCAGGCCGCCACGAATGAAGCCGAGCAGTGCAGAGGCGAAGTCGATCAACCGCCGGGAGATGCCGCCGGTATTCATAATGGCACCGGCCAGAACGAACAACGGAATGGCGATCAGTGGGAACTTGGTCGCCCCCTCGAACAGCACTAGCGGGAAGCCGAGCAGACTGTTCGTGCCTTGCAGCACCAGCATGGCGACAATAGATATCGCGCCGAGGGCCACCGCGATGGGTATGTTAATAAAGATCATGGCCAGGCCGGCCAGCAGAATCAAAGCCGTCGTCATTGCAATTCCTCCACAATATCCTGCTCCGAGGGCGGACTGCGCCCATCCCAGGCTTCGCGCAGGATGTCCGGCAGATTAAGCAACTCGGCGATGACATAAAGCGCCGCGCCAATAGGAATGGTGGACTGAGTAACAGCGGTGGGAATCGGCACGCTGACCATGGTAGAGCCACCGAGAACGCCGATAATGTAGACGCCATAAACAGCCAGCAGCACAAAGAAAGTAATGGTGATTACTTCACCGATCACGACCAGCGCCACGCGAACGGCCCGCGGGCGCGAATAGACGAAACCGGGAACGCTGATATGCGCACGTTTGAGGGCGGCAAGGGCGGCACCGTAGTAGGTCACCCACGCCAGCATCACGGCGGCGACCTCGTCATACCAGCCCAGGGAATTGCCGGTATAGCGGAAGCTGACACCGAGCAACACCACGACCGTCAAGGCAACCACCAGAAACATGGTGATGACCTCGAGCAGCCACTCGAATCCGGATCGAAGTTTCAAAAGGGACATTAAAGCCACTCCGTCGATCAGAGGAAGGACCGCCCGTCAGGGGCGGTCCTTGGGTGGGTTCAGAAGGGTTCAGACTGAAGTGAGGCTCAGTCTTCCTCACCCAGCTCCAACACGCGGTCGACTAGGTCGCCGCCACCTTCCACTTCCTCGTCGAAGCGCTCATAGACCGGACCACTGGCATCGATAAAGGACTGCAGGTCAGGCTCGTTGACTTCCATGCCGGCCTCTTCCATCTCGCCCAGCAGTTCCTCGTCCTGCTTGGCGGCCGTCTCGTAGACGAAGTCTTGAACCTCTTGAGCGGTTTCTTCCAGAACCTCACGCACGTCTTCTGGCAAGTCCTCCCAATGGCTCTTTGAGACCACTACATAGGCTGGGGTGTAAACGTGATTGGTCATGGAGAGGTAGTCCTGCACCTCTTGGAACTTCTGGGAATGGATCTGTACTAGAGGGTTTTCCTGGCCATCCATAGTACCGGTCTGCAGCGCCGTGAAGACTTCCGAGAGCGCCATGGGTGAGGGGTTAGCGCCGTATTCCTCGAACATACGCACCCTCCACTTGCCTTCTGGGGTGCGTAGTTTCAAACCGTCCAGGTCTTCGGGCGTCTCAATGGGCCGCTCGTTGTTGGTGATCTGGCGGAAGCCATTCTCCCAGACGGCCAGAACCTTGTACCCCTCTTCCTCCACCAGTGGGTAGAGATCGGGTTCGATGACCTCATCGATGACCCGCTTCATGTGGTCGCGGTCCTTAATCAGATAGGGCATCTCGAACAGACCAAACTCGTCCACCACCGAGGACATCACCGTAGAGGGCAGCGTAAAGGTGAGCTGGCCGAGCTTGAGCTTCTGCATCATCGAGCTGTCACCACCCAGTTGGCTCGATCCATATGGCTCTACCTTGTAGTCGTCACCCAGACGCTCGTTGGCCAGCTTGGCGAATTCCTTCACGGACGTATCGAACAACGAACCGGGATTGCCTACGTGCCCGAACTGCAGCTCGGTCTGAGCCATACCGAGCCCTGGCGTAAGGCTCAACGCCAGTGAGGCGGTGACGAATGCTGTCTTGATGTTTTTCATTGGGTACTCCAGTGCTGGCTTGTTGTTGTTGTGCGCGTGTTGCCCAGGTCAGCGCTCCTTTGAGGTTGTTTGGGTATCGTGGCTGTCGCCTGGGAAGCGCGACGACGAACCGACTCGTCTCTCCCCTTCTGGCGAAGCGGCGAATCAAATCGTCATACACTCAACTTGAATTCAAAATGCAAAATTAGGTATTAAACTTTAGTCGACAAGCCATGAGGCGAAACAAATAATGTTTCTCCCTCAATGGATTGGCGAAATAAGCGAAATAAAATTAGCAATAAAGCAGAAAGGGATTATTCGGGCTCAAGCCCCCACTTGAGCCCGGCAGCCTCGATACCTGCAATAACGACCTGCTGGTCTTCGTCCGACGACGCGCCGCTAGCGCCCATCGCCCCGATAACACAGCTTTGCGCATCAAGCACAGGCACGCCGCCTGCAACCGCCACAAAATGGCCTTGGGAAGCCGCCGAAACGCTGGACACAAAGGCGGGGCGCTGCGCATTGCGAGCCCCAACCACACCACTGGCAACACCAATGCCCAGGGCGGTATACGCTTTACCTTGGGCCACCGGGTGGCGAAGCGGCGCGCAGCCGTCTTCGCGCTCGGCGGCCACAAGATTGCCACCCCCGTCCAGCACCACCAGCGTTAACGGCGGTATATTTAACGCTCGCGCCTTCATAATGGCGGCATCGATCATCTGACGCGCCTGCTCCCGCGTGAGCTGCACGCTACATTTAAATACTTGACCAGCCATATTGTGCTCCGTTTGTGTTAAGTGAATATTTGCTAAACTTCCGAAATAACAGAAATAGCAACTGTGTCACTTGACCACAACCAAAGAATATTGAATTCATAATATTTTTTATAGATCATACTCGTTAACGTACTGGCGCAACCCGAACCTCCATAGCCGCATACGGTTTCGGTAATATTGGGTAGCCAAGGGATTGGTAATGCACAATATGCGCCTTCAGGTGAAGAGAAACGAATATGACCAAGATATTGCAACGCAATCTATATCGTGAAGTGGCCGACCGTATCGGCGATCTTATTGAACACGGGGAACTCGCGCCTGGGGAGCGTATTTCAGAAAAGCAGCTGTGCGAGAAATTCGGGGTATCGCGCACGCCCTTGCGAGAAGCGCTCAAAGTGCTCGCCACCGAAGGGCTAATTGAATTACTGCCTAACCGTGGTGCGCGAGTGGTTCGCTTAACGTTCAAAAAAGTCAAAGATACTTACGACCTGATGGCCGCCTTGGAAGGTCTTTCCGGGGAGCTGGCCTGCCAATACATCAGCGATGCAGAAATCGCTGACATTCGCAGGCTGCATGAGGAGATGCTGACGCATTACCGTAATCGAGAGCTAATGACCTATTTCGAGGTCAACCGGCAAATACACGAAAGCATTCTGGCGGCATCGCGTAACGACTTGCTTCAGGAGATGTACAGCAACTTAAGCCAGCGAGTGAAACGGGTTCGCTATTCCAAAAAAATGACCCAAACGTTCTGGAGTCAAGCGGTGCAAGACCACGAGAACATGATGGCCGCACTTGAGAAACGCGACGGTCGGCTACTGGGGCAAATTTTACGCGACCACCTGTGCAATAAACTGGAGGTCGCGACCCTGGCCGGCGTGATCGAAGACGACCGTTTGAGCGTGGCGAATTCTTAAGGCGTTAAACGCTACTGCCACTGTTCCAAGCGCATAGCTGAGCGCTCCAGGCGATGATGCTCGGCTTCCAGCTCGCGCAGCAACTCGCTAATACTGGTTAAATGCTCCAGGGCGATCCGTTTTGCCTGCTCGGCGTCTCCACTGACCACGGCATCGTGAAGCTGCACATGTTGTTGATTGATCATTTCGCGCGGGCCGGGGCGGTGATACAAGTGCTTCATTGAGGCAAACACCGAACTTAGCAGTAAGTCGGTCAAGCTCTGCAGCGTATGAACCAATACCGGATTGTGCGAAGCCTGTGATATCGCCAGGTGAAACGCATGGTCCAGCCGCGCCAGTCGCTCAACGTCCAACGCTTCAGGCTGTGCGGCATAGTCGGCCATTTCCTGGTAGCGGCGAGTAATCAGCACGCGGTCCATGGAGGTACCGCGTTTGGCAGCCAAATAAGCCGACTCACCTTCCAGTAACGAGCGGACTTCCAACAAGTCAAACAAAGTACGTGGGTGGTCGCGAAACAGGTGCATCAGCGGGCTTTGCGGGTCTACCGGCAACAGCGAGGCCACAGTAGAACCATGCCCTTGCCGGGTATCGATGATGGCTTTGCTGCGTAGGATTCTTAATCCCTCGCGCAGCGATGCACGGGAAACGCCCAAACGATCACACAAACGTCGCTCCGAGGGCAGCAACTGCCCTGGCCGAAAAACGCCTTCTAAAATCAGCTCTTCCAACCTGGCGGCCACATGCTCGGGGGTGCGTCGGCCCATTGGTATTTCATCATTGCTAAATGCCATGCAGCCTCCTATGGGTGGTGTTGGCTTTGCTAGCGCTTGACTGGCTATCGACTAATTACTGGTCTGACCATTGCACCACAACCTAGACAGACGCACAAAAAAAGCCCAGATTGGGCAAAATGCCTAAGCACCGTGGCTATCACTTTTTAAGTGAAAAAGGCTAAAAACTAAACCGTTAGGGGTGTCCTTATGAATATCCTCTTTGATGAGCGCCTCGACGGCGAACTGGTTCGCCGCGATAAAACCGAGGTGTTGACCGACCTGCAGCAAGCCGTGCCGTCGCTTACCTTACTTCACCGCGAAGAAGACCTACATCCGTTTGAATGCGACGGCCTGGCGGCCTACCGCATCCTGCCCATGCTGGTGGCGCTGCCCGAGACGCTTGACGAAGTGGAAGGGTTGCTCAAACGCTGCCACGCCCTCGGCGTGCCGGTTGTGACGCGCGGCGCGGGCACCGGGCTTTCCGGGGGCGCGCTGCCGCTGGAACGTGGTGTGTTGCTGGTCATGTCGCGCTTCAATCAAATTCTCAAGGTCGACCCCGAGGCGCGCCTGGCGCGGGTGCAACCCGGCGTGCGCAATCTGGCCATTTCCGAGGCCGCCGCGCCTTTCGGGCTTTACTACGCGCCGGACCCTTCGTCGCAGATCGCCTGTTCGATCGGCGGCAATGTGGCCGAGAATGCCGGCGGCGTGCACTGCCTGAAATACGGCCTGACGGTCCACAACGTCATGCGCGTGGATATCATGACCATCGAGGGAGAGCGCATGACGCTGGGCTCCGAGGCGCTTGATGCCCCGGGCTTCGACCTGCTCGCCCTGATGAACGGCTCTGAAGGAATGCTCGGGGTGGTCACCGAGATCACCGTCAAGCTGCTACCCAAGCCCGAAACTGCCAAAGTCCTGATGGCAAGCTTCGACGACGTCGAAAAAGCCGGCCGCGCGGTGGGCGATATCATCGCCGCGGGCATTATCCCGGGCGGCCTGGAAATGATGGACAAGTTGGCTATCAAGGCCGCCGAGGATTTCGTCAAAGCCGGCTACCCGCTGGATGCCGAAGCCATTCTGCTGTGCGAGCTCGACGGGGTGGAAGCCGACGTGGACGACGACTGTGCCACCGTTCGCCGCGTGCTCACCGACGCAGGCGCCACCAACATTCAGCAGGCCCGCGACGACGCAGAACGCGCCAAATTCTGGGCTGGCCGGAAGAACGCCTTCCCGGCAGTTGGGCGGATGTCGCCGGATTATTACTGCATGGACGGCACGATCCCGCGCCGTGAGCTGCCCCGTGTGCTCAAGGGCATCGCCGCGCTTTCCGAAGAAAGCGGCTTGCTGGTGGCCAACGTGTTCCACGCCGGCGACGGCAATATGCACCCGCTGATCCTGTTCGATGCCAACAAGGAAGGTGAGCTGGCACTGGCGGAAGACGTCGGCGGCAAGATCCTCGAGCTGTGCGTCGCCGCCGGCGGGTCGATTACCGGTGAACACGGGGTGGGCCGGGAAAAGATCAACCAGATGTGCAGCCAGTTCCAGCCCGACGAACTGACCGTTTTCCATGCCCTGAAAGCGGCGTTTGACCCGCAGCGGCTGCTCAATCCGGGCAAGAACATTCCGACGCTGGCGCGCTGCGCCGAGTTCGGTGCAATGCACGTGCACAATAACGAGCTACCGCATCCTGAACTGCCGCGTTTCTGATGCGCCAGGCAAAGACCCTGACTAGGAAAGACCATGACTAACACCGTGACTCACACTGCGAATGGCGACATCGCCGAGGCGCTGTGCGACCAGGTCCGCGAGGCCCATGCCTCCCGTACTCCGCTGCGGATTGTCGGCGGCGACACCCGTGCCTTTTACGGCCGTCCGGTGGAAGGCCAAACGCTCAATCTTGCCGACCATAGCGGCATTGTCGATTACGATCCCGTCGAGTTGGTGGTCACCGTTCGCGCTGGCACCCGGTTAAGCACGCTAGACGCCGAGTTAGCCAATAACCACCAAATGCTCGCCTTTGAGCCTCCCGCGTTCGGTGACGCCAGCACCATCGGCGGTGCCGTCGCCACCGGGCTTTCAGGTCCACGCCGTCCATGGGCCGGTGCCGCCCGCGACTTCGTGCTCGGCACGCGGATTATTACCCAAGAAGGCAAACTGTTGCGCTTTGGTGGCGAGGTAATGAAAAACGTCGCCGGCTACGACCTCTCGCGCATGATGGCAGGCGCGCAGGGTACGCTTGGGGTACTGGCGGATATCTCTTTCAAGGTACTGCCATTGCCCAGCGCCAGCCACAGCTTACGCTTGTCCATGGGCATCGACGATGCACTCAAGAAGCTTGCCGAACTGGGCCGTCAACCGCTGCCAATCACTGCCGCAGCATGGCACCAGAATGAACTGTTTATTCGTCTGGAAGGCGGCAATAGCTCAGTAAAAGCCACCCGCGAGCGCTTGGGGGGTGACGATCTTGATGCCAGCTTCTGGCAACAGTTACGCGACCATCAGCACGCGTTTTTCACTCTGAGTGAAGGCCAGGCACTATGGCGGCTGTCACTGCCGCCCAACACGCCGCCACTAACGCTGAATATTCCAGACAGTGATGTGTTCTACGACTGGGCAGGCAGCCAACGCTGGGTAAAAACCTCGCTGGATGCCGATACGCTGCGCGACGCCTGCCGCACCGCCGGTGGCCACGCCACCTGCTATACCCCCTATACTCAGGGCGGCGCGCAAAGCCCCTTTACACCGTTGCCAAGCGTGGTGGAAAAATACCACCGCAACTTGAAAGCGGAATTGGACGGCCACGGTATTTTTAACCCTGGACGTCTCTATGCGGCGTTTTAATCAGGAGAGCTGACATGCAGACGCACTTTACCGATGCCGACCTTGAAAAGCCGCATATCCAGGAAGCCGAACGCGTTTTGCGCACCTGTGTGCACTGTGGCTTTTGTAACGCCACTTGCCCCACCTATCAATTGCTGGGCGATGAGCGGGACGGCCCCCGAGGGCGCATCTATTTAATGAAGGAGTTGCTTGAGAGTCGTGATGACGACGATCAGGTCACCGAAGAAACCCGCCTGCACCTGGACCGCTGCCTCACCTGCCTTAACTGTGAGACCACCTGCCCGTCAGGTGTGGAATATCACAAGCTGCTCAACATTGGCCGGGCCGAAATCGAACGCCGCGTACCCCGCCCAGCGGCCGAGCGTGCGCAGCGTTATGCGTTACGCAAAATGCTGGTCGACCCCAAGCGTTTCAAGGCGCTACTGGCGCTGGGACAAACCTTCAAGCCACTGGTGCCGGGCAAGCTGCGCAGCAAAATGCCCGGCGCGCCGGTCGATGCGGGCCAGCGGCCCAGCGCCCAGCACAGCCGTCAGGTACTCATGCTGGAAGGCTGTGTACAGCCGGGGTTATCACCCAACACTAATGCTGCCACCGCACGCATATTGGACCGTTTGGGCATCAGCGTAACGACGGTATCAGAGGTTGGTTGCTGCGGTGCGATTGATTTCCACCTCAACGCCCAGGAAGACGGACGTGCCCGCATGCGCGCCAATATCGACGCCTGGTGGCCCCACGTTGAACAAGGCGCAGAGGCCATCGTGCAAACCGCCAGCGGCTGCGGCGCCTTCGTCAAAGAGTATGGCGAAATGCTCAAGGATGACCCTGACTATGCCGACAAGGCCGAGAAAATCAGCGCCCTGGCAAAGGACATCGTCGAAGTGCTGCGCGACGAACCACTGGAAGCATTGGATGTTCAGGCCAGCCAGCGGCTGGCGTTTCACTGCCCCTGCACATTGCAGCACGCTCAAAAGCTCAACGGCGCGGTAGAAGGCGTGCTGACCAAGCTTGGCTTCGCGCTGACCCCGGTGCAGGACGCGCACCTCTGCTGTGGCTCGGCGGGCACCTACTCGATCACCCAGCCTGAACTGGCGACCCAACTGCGCGACAATAAACTCAACGCGCTGGAAGCGGGCAATCCGGAAATGATTGTCACGGCCAACATCGGCTGCCAAACCCATTTAGCCGGTGCGAACCGAACGCCGGTTCGCCACTGGGTAGAAATCGTCGACGCTGCGCTACACTGAAGACCCATTAAGCTGCCACTGCCAACACGCTGTCGGTAGTGGCGTTTTAAATTGTAAAACTGACCAAAGGACACGCTATGCAAACCAAAGCGATTTTATCCCAATCGGACGTTATTCGCGTGCTTGATGCCGCTCAAAAAGAAGCTGACAGCAATGGCTGGGCGGTGACCATTGCCGTCGCCGACGATGGCGGCCACCTGCTGGCGCTACGTCGCCTGGACGGTGCGGCACCTTTTAGCGCCGACGTTGCCACCCAAAAAGCACGCAGCGCGGCTGTCGGCCGCAAAGAAACCCAGGTTTTTGAAGAGATGATCAACGGTGGTCGTACGGCATTTGTTTCTGCGCCGCTTCAGGGGCTGCTTTCAGGCGGTGTACCGATTATCGTCGATGGCCATGTGGTTGGCTCGGTGGGCATTTCTGGTGTCAAACCGGACCAGGACGTTCAAGTCGCCAAAGCTGGCGTCAGCGCGATTGGCTGAACATAAACATGTAAACGCCGCGCAAACGAAAAACCCCGGATCGATGATCCGGGGTTTTTTTAAATTCGTTCGGTATAACACCGATAATGATCACTGCTGAAATGTAGACTGCATAATGGCGGACCGGACGAGACTCGAACTCGCGACCTCCGGCGTGACAGGCCGGCATTCTAACCAACTGAACTACCGGTCCGCTGTAGTGTACTTACATCTAGCAGGGTCTTGCGTTTTGACCATTTGAGCACGTCGAGTATTTCAAATGGTGGGTGGTACTGGGTTCGAACCAGTGACCCCCAGCTTGTAAGGCTGGTGCTCTCCCAACTGAGCTAACCACCCAGGTTATTGGCATCGCCAATATTTGCTATGTTACGTGTTTATCGTGGCGGACCGGACGAGACTCGAACTCGCGACCTCCGGCGTGACAGGCCGGCATTCTAACCAACTGAACTACCGGTCCACATACGACAAAACATGGAAAACAGGCGGGTAATGCAACGATGGCGGACCGGACGAGACTCGAACTCGCGACCTCCGGCGTGACAGGCCGGCATTCTAACCAACTGAACTACCGGTCCGCTGTATTGCACTATTAACGCTAGGTGCTTTCCTTACTGCGACGTTTCCAGGCCATCATACGATGGTGGGTGGTACTGGGTTCGAACCAGTGACCCCCAGCTTGTAAGGCTGGTGCTCTCCCAACTGAGCTAACCACCCGCTGGTCACGTGGCGCTGCATTCTACAGTAGACGCGAAGGAAGTCAACACACTACGTTCAAATACTGTGCTTCCACAGACGGCTTTAAACGCACCCTTCCAAACGCCTCACTGCAGCGATTGAGCGCGCACGAAGGATGCCCCATGAGCGGCGGCTTCGTCAATCAAAATCGTCTGATTTACCCCCGAGGCACGGCGGGGTTTAAAGTCGTGATCGCCATCGGTAAGCCACATCACCTGGGTGTTATGCGGCAGCGCGTAGCTCGATACCTCTGCGTGATTGCCCAGAGGATCACGCTCGCCCTGAAGTATCAGTGAAGGCACCTGCACGTCTGACCAATGCGCCAGGCGCAGTTTGTCGGGTGCTTTTGGCGGATGAAACGGATAACCGGCGATCACTAGCCCCGGGCAAGCTTGCTGACTGGCCAACATGCTTGCCGCGCGGCCACCCATCGACTTGCCGCCGAGCCAAAGCGGCTTAGCCGTTAGCGGGGCAAGGCCGTCATACCAACGCGCCAACTCGGCCACCGTGCGATCAATGGCGGGCGGAGGGCGGCGCTTTCCCGTGGCCTGCATTTGCTGCATATAGCCAAGATCAAACGTAATCACCTGCAACCCATGCTTCGCTAACGCACTGGCAAACTGCTGCATAAAAGCGGATCGGTGCCCGGCGCCAGCGCCATGGGCCAACAGCAGGCAGCCGTGACTTGCCTGTCCATAAAGCCTGAGCGGCCCCATCCCCTCAAGCCAAAAACAGCCGCTGACCTGCTGGGCGACCACCTCCGCCAGCGTCTGCTTATCGATGCTTGTTTCCTGCGGCCAGTGGGTTTCCACAACGCGGCCCTCCGGGCTGTTTGACTGAATGCGCCAACATCCACCTGGCGCTGCTTTTCTTGACGTAGCTCAACACGAGATTGCCTGGCAGCCGCTACCCTTGCGTCAACCCTTTGACCTGGAGCATGGTCCCATGCCTACCACCGTGAATGATGCTGCTTCTGATAGCACCTTGACCACTTCAACGTGGAGCGACGCATTACTCCAGCGCTACGCAATAAGCGGCCCCCGCTATACGTCTTACCCCACCGCCCTGTCCTTTGACGAGGCGTTTACGGCCGACGATTTTACCTCTGCCCTGGCACGCAGCAACGACGCTCAACGAGCGCTATCGCTGTATGTACATATTCCGTTCTGCCGGAAGATCTGTTTCTACTGTGCCTGTAACAAGATCGCCACTAAGAACACCGCACTTGCCGAACCCTATCTGGCAAGGCTCGACCGTGAAATGGCGCTGGCAGCGCAGCCTCTCGACACCCGGCGACCGGTGAGGCAACTGCACTGGGGTGGCGGCACACCAACCTTTTTAACGCTTGACCAGATGAGCGAATTGATTGACCGCCTGGATGCCCGCTTCGGCCTCTCCAGCGACCCCGAGCGCGACTACGCCATTGAAATCGACCCGCGCGAAGCCGATGTGTTAACCCTGCGTCATCTGCAATCGCTGGGCTTTAACCGGCTGAGCCTGGGCGTGCAGGACTTTGATCCTCAGGTACAGCGAGCGATTAACCGTGACCAGCCACGGGTACTCACCGAAACGCTGATGGACGAAGCCCAGCGACTGGGCTTCCGCTCGCTCAACCTGGACCTTATCTACGGTCTACCACTGCAAACGGCGAACAGTTTTGCACAGACGCTTCGCCAGGTCATCGAACTGAACCCGGCGCGCCTGTCGGTGTTCAACTATGCCCACCTTCCGGAGCGTTTTCCGCCCCAGCGGCGCATTCGCCAGCAGGACCTGCCCGACGCCGACGAGAAACTAGCCATGCTGCGCGTCACCATCGACATGCTCACCGATGCCGGCTATGTGCATATCGGCATGGATCATTTTGCCCGACCGGACGACAGCCTGGTTCTTGCCCAGCAAAACGGCACGCTGCAGCGCAACTTCCAGGGCTATTCCAGCCACGCCCAGTGCGATCTGATTGGCTTTGGTGTATCGGCCATTTCACGCCTTGACGACTGTTATGCGCAAAACAGCAGCCAGCTCAATCTTTACCAGTCAGCCATTGATCAAGGGCAGCTAGCCACACAGCGTGGCGTATGCCTAAGTCGCGACGACCTGATTCGCCGCGATGCCATTGAGCGCTTGATGTGTGACATGCAGTTGGATTTGGCGGCGCTCGGCAAGCGCTGGCAGATTGATGCCCACCAGTATTTCCGCCTAGCGCTTAGTTCTCTCGACCAGGCAAAGCGCGATGGATTAGTGGATATACAGGGCAACAAGCTGCGCGTTTCCCCTTTAGGGCGATTGCTAATTCGCCATTTAGCCATGGCGTTTGATGCTCGCCTGGCTAATCAGAGCGAACAGCGCTATTCAAAAATAGTTTGACGGTTGCTGCCCATATGCTCCAGCTTACATAATGAAGCCATGCGCCACTGACGGAGACTCTCATGCTGGAACCAATGCTCCAACGGCGTGCCATCCTACATGAGGCACGCTGTCAAACCTGCAGCTTAAGCTCGCTGTGCCTGCCATTAGCGCTCGAACTGGAAGATATAGACCAGTTTGATGCGATTATTCGGCGACGCGCCCCGCTCAAAAAAGGCGAGCAGCTTTTTCGCCAGGGGGAGCCGTTTACCAGCGTATATGCCGTGCGTTCAGGCAGCTTAAAACAGGTCACCAGCGAAGGCGGTGGCTTTGAACAGCTGACCAACTTCTATCTGCCAAGTGAACTGGTAGGCTTAGATGCTATCGATGAACCCCATTACCCCGGCAGCGTGGTCGCGCTGGAAACCACCACGGTATGCGAGATTCCGTTTGACCAACTGGATCATTTGTCTGAAAAGCTGCCCGAGCTACGCGGCCAGCTATACCGCAGCATGAGCAAAGAACTGCGTAATGACCGGCGAATGATGCGGCTGCTGTCCCGCAAAACCGCCGACCAGCGCCTGGCAAGCTTTCTGATCACGCTTTCCGACCGTTTTCGCCGCCGGGGCTACTCGCCCTACAGTTTTCGACTCTCAATGCCCAGAGCGGATATCGGCAACTATCTCGGGCTCGCTGTGGAAACCGTCAGCCGGATTGTAAGCCGCTTCCAATCTCAGGAAGTGGTGGACGTGTCAGGCCGCGAGGTACGCATTCTTGATATAGCGAGACTGCAGCAGCTTGCCGAAGAAGACGCCGCTCCCTAGCCAACAGTGAGCGCCTGAATGCGCCCCGCCATTAACTCAGCCTGTTTGGCTTCTAGCCCGGCGAAGTCAAACAGATCGCGGTCCGCAAGCTGCGAGGGCGCAACATTGGTGACGGCTTTAAACATACTTTCCAATCGGCCGGGATGTTTTTTATCCCAATCCGCCAGCATATCTTTCACTACTTGACGCTGTAGGTTGGGCTGCGAGCCACAAAGGTTGCAAGGGATAATAGGGAACGCCATTTGCTGGGCGTACTCAACGATATCCGCCTCTTTGCAGTACGCCAGCGGTCGGATAACGATGTTCTTGCCGTCGTCAGAAAGCAATTTGGGCGGCATTGATTTTAGCGTGCCACCGAAGAACATATTTAAAAACAGCGTTTCAAGAATGTCTTCCCGATGGTGGCCCAGGGCAATCTTGTTAGCACCGATTTCTTCGGCAAAGCCGTACAGCGAACCGCGGCGCAAGCGCGAACATAGCGCGCAAGTGGTTTTGCCTTCCGGGGTTTTCTCTTTCACCACCGAATAGGTATCACGCTCCAGAATGTGGTATTCCACCCCGCGTTGCTCGAGATAGGTCGGCAACACATGCTCAGGAAAGCCCGGCTGTTTCTGGTCCATGTTGACGGCCACCAGCGAGAAGTTCACCGGCGCATTGCGCTGCAGGCTGAGCAGCATCTCCAGCATTGTATAACTGTCTTTGCCGCCGCTCAGGCAGACCATAACGCGATCGCCCTCATCGATCATGCGATAGTCAATGATCGCGTTGCCCACTTCGCGGCGAAGACGCTTTTGCAGCTTATTGAACTCGCGTTTTTGTTTGGCTGCGTGGGCTTCAGAAGCGACAGCCGCTTCGGGGAAGCCGGGTGCCGCATTAGGGGTCGCCAACGCTGGGTCAAAATGATCAAGGTGATGTTGCATGGTATAAGCACTGCCGATGGTAAAAGAAGCAACCGCTATTCTAGCAACTCCCAGCGCCAGCGCCCAACTGCTTGCCACTACAGGGCAGCATCCACCTCCGTACGCTGCAAGCGAAGATACAGCAGCGCGCTGGCGGTGGCATCTTCAAGCGCCCGCTGAGGCGCCTGGCTGGGCACTTGCCAACAGTTTAGCGCTCTGGCTAGCTCATCTTCTTGCTCAGCCTGGGGGTGTAAGCGGCGCAGATGGCGCTGGTGCAGCTTGGTGACATCCACCCGTGCATTGGGCAGGCCAAACCCTAGATGGCGGCGTAGCGCCTGCTCGAGCGGCGCGAGGCGCTGCTCAAGCTGCCAGCCGACGATCGGCCGGTTGCCGATAAACTCGACTAGCGAACGCAGGCTTTCAACATCGAGCGGTAGCGTGGTCTCCACGTTGTACAGCAACTGATGACGGCGCTCGGCGGCGTCGCTTCCTCGCGCGCCTTCGCTCAGCGCTGCAACCCATGCGCGACTGGTCAGGATTTGGTGATGACGCAGCGTTACCGCCGCGATGCTCATTACCCCATGGTGGGCAAAACACGAAAGCGCCACCAGTTCATTTCCTAGGTAAGGTTGGAAAAGCCACGCATAGGGAGAAGCTGCATAGCGGCGGCGCTCGCTTCCCCGGCGCAGCAGGCCGCCAAGCCAACCAAAGGGGGCATCTAAATAGTGTCGACTGATCACGAATACTCCAGGTGATAACGATGCGAGAGACGCTGTTTGAAATCTTTAACGATGTGCAGCGCTTCGCGAAGCAAATCACGCTCCAACGACGATAACTCCTGCACGACGACCCGGTTGGAGCGCTCCGGTTGGTTAACGGATGATCCGTCGGCGATATCATTGAGCTGCTGCTTAAGCCGCAACTCGGTAAACAGCGCTAAGGCTTCGCCTAGGTCGTCAGCAAAGCGCCGGTTGAGACGCCCGTCCTCGGCCAGCGCATCCAACCGGCCAAACGTCGAGGTGTCGTGAATACGCCGCTCAAGCGCCATGGTGCGAACGCCGTGAACGATGGGAAAAATACCGCCTTTTTTTATATCGATGCCGTGCTGGGGCTTCTTAAGCGAACCAAACAGCGTCAAGGGAGTAGAAAAACGCAGCGCAGTGCGGGCGAAATACGACAGCAGCAACTCGTCCCGGGAGCAACGCTCGAACAGCTCCTCACGGACGCTTTCCAGCAGGCTCGGGTTGCCCGCCACGCCGTGGGCGTCGAGCATGATCGCCAGCTTCATCAGGCTATCGCCGTCACGTGCGCTGGCCCAGCGCGCAATGCGCCCTTTCCATTCGCTTACCGTGGCCACCCAATCCGGGTTCGACACCATGATATTGCCCGGACAAGGCGGGTAACCCAGCTCAATAAGGGTGGCCGTGAGGCGCTGCATGTCATCCCCAACAGCGGGCCACTCAGCGTCGTCGGCCAGAATCAAGCCGTTATCCTGGTCGGTTTTGAGAATCTGCTCGCCGCGCCCCTCACTGCCCATGACCATCATGCAGCTGTGCTGCTGATGTGACGCATCAATAGTGAATTCCCAAGCCTTGCTCATGATGCGGCCATTCAAGGCTGCCAACAGATCCATGGCAAAACGTAGCTTCACCCCCTGCGCCATCAAGGCGTTGACCAGCTCCGGCGTACGGTGACTAGCTGCGGCCAGCGCCGACAAATCACCGGCCTGCTCCACCTGAAGGCTGACCACATAGCTGCGGCTTGAGAAATAGCTAAGTACGTCGGTCAGTTCGACCACACCAACGGCCTGGGCATTGTCCATCACCACGACCCGCGTCACCTTATGGCGCGTCATACTGACCAGCGCTTCAAATAAGTATTGGTCGGGCGTCGCCGTTACCAGAGTATATTGGGCGATATCAACAAGCGGTGTGGTTACGGGATGCTCCCCCAGCACAATGGCGTTTAGCAGGTCGGTTTTAGTCACCATGCCCAGTTGACTGGATGCATCAACCAGCAAGCTGTCAGCATGACTATCATTGAGCGTGCGCACGGCGGTGGCGACATCCGCATCGGCGGGCAGTAACAAGGGCGCGCGCATGCACTCACTGACGCGGGCCAGCATGAACCCTGCCATCGTCACGCCGCCTTCGGCGCGCTTTTCTGTTAACAGGCGTGCTTTATGAGCCAACGACTGGCGAAAGAATTGACTAAATTCGGGATACTCATGGCACAGTGTCTTGAATAGCGCTTTGGGCATCAGATAACACAAGCATTCCTGTTCCGCTTGAAACCGGTAGCGGCTTTTGCCGTTCAATATGCTAATGGCACCAAATAAATCGCCTGCAGTGTAATGCCCAATGCGCGATACTGATGACGGTAAGGTGGGGTCTAGTTCGGCAACTTCCCCCTTATGGATCACATACACGTATTCGCCCGCTTGGCCTGTCTCGACAATGATGTCGTGACGCTCAAAATAGGCAAGGTCCATGCCGCGACGCACGTGCTCCTTCCCCTCGGCATCCAGCAGCGAAAACGGTGGCTGGGAAAGGTCGACATCTACCATGAGCATGACCTCGTTATTATGATGCGGTGTAAGCGAACCTCGTTGACCTGAGGATGGTTGTCCAAGGCGTGTTAGTTAATAATGTCAAGCAGTCTAACGTTTAAGGCATCATTCGCCATTGGGTTAAAAACTGGCGTTAAGGAAATTCATTACCCGACTACTACTTTGGGTTATTGCGCTAATGTCTAACTACCTTTATTCACTTCGGTGTTGTGAAAAAGGCAAAACATGTCGCCACTTTTTGAATTATTAAAAACATGTCTAGGCCAGTTTCTGAACATAGCAAACATTGCCGTATCCCCCCCACCTAGACCATCGTCCCATGGCGCTAAGTAAAACTTATATGAATACACTAAAAGTCCATAAAAAAGCTCATTTTCAACTGATTGGCTACTTTTTGCTCACCACCAAAGTTTATTGATACCAAAGTCTGGGATTTATTTTTTCGCATTTATTGCCCACTATTGTCAGTGAGTCATGCAGGGTAATCGCACGTCATTGCACCACTCGAAATCCACCTTTTGCCAGGTGACGTGTTAACTAACAGCTGATTCATGACATCACTATAGCGAGTGGTTCCAAAAACGTGCGATTGATCTGATGGTTCAACCGCTATTTCGAGTGAACTTTCCAACCTAAAAACACAAGTGGAGAGCAACACAATGGCAGACGACAAATCCAATGCTGCTGAATACTGGAAAGCCAACGTCCGTACCATTATTGGATGTTTGGTAGTCTGGGCATTCGTTTCTTACGGCTGCGCTATTCTATTCCGCCCGCTACTTGCCTCTATTCCAGTCGGTGGTACCGACCTGGGCTTTTGGTTTGCTCAGCAAGGGTCAATTCTCACCTTCATCGTCTTGATCTTTTTCTACGCGTGGAAAATGAACAAGCTTGATGAAAAATTTGGCCTTGGGGAGTAAGCCGGTATGAGCCAATTTGCAATCAACCTACTTTTCGTGGGTGCCTCCTTTGCCTTGTATATAGGCATCGCGATCTGGGCACGCGCGGGATCGACGAAAGACTTCTACGTCGCCGGGGGTGGTGTTCACCCGATCACCAACGGGATGGCTACCGCTGCCGACTGGATGTCAGCGGCATCGTTCATCTCAATGGCTGGCCTGCTGGCGTCGGGCGGTTACGCCAACTCCACCTTCCTGATGGGCTGGACCGGGGGTTACGTTATCCTCGCCATGCTGCTTGCCCCTTACCTGCGTAAGTTCGGCAAGTTCACGGTACCCGACTTCATTGGCGACCGTTTCTACAGCAACACGGCCCGTCTTGTGGCGGTTATCTGTCTGATAGTGGCCTCGGTGACCTACGTTATCGGTCAAATGACCGGTGCGGGCGTGGCGTTCTCGCGCTTCCTGGAAGTGCCTAACACCGCTGGCATCTGGATCGCGGCCTTTATCGTCTTCCTGTACGCCGTTTTCGGCGGCATGAAGGGCATCACCTATACCCAGGTGGCGCAGTACATCGTACTGATCATTGCCTACACCATCCCGGCGGTATTCATCGCCATGCAGCTCACCGGCAACCCCATTCCCATGTTCGGCATGTTCAGTACGCATACCGAATCGGGCGTACCGTTGCTCACCAAGCTCGATGACGTAGTCAGTGCACTGGGCTTCCAGGACTATACCGCCGACGTCGACAACAAGCTCAACATGGTGCTGTTCACCCTGTCGCTGATGGTCGGTACTGCGGGTCTGCCCCACGTTATCATTCGCTTCTTCACCGTGCCGAAAGTGGCGGATGCTCGCTGGTCAGCCGGCTGGGCGCTGGTGTTCATTGCCCTGCTGTACCTCACCGCACCGGCGGTTGGGTCCATGGCGCGCCTGAACCTGATGACCACGGTCTATCCAGAGATGGCCGGTCAAACGGAAAACTACGCCGACGCCTCCGAAGAAGCCCTGCGCTACGAAGATCGTCCGGAATGGTTCCGCACCTGGGAAGACACCGGTCTGCTGACGTTTGAAGACAAGAACGAAGATGGCCGCATCCAGTTCTACAACGACGATTCAGACTTTGAAGATCGTGGTTGGGAAGGCAACGAACTGGACGTCAACAACGACATCATGGTGTTGGCGAACCCCGAAATTGCCAACTTACCCGGCTGGGTCATTGGCTTGATTGCAGCAGGCGGTATCGCCGCGGCGCTATCCACGGCGGCGGGTCTGTTGCTTGCGATTTCGTCCGCGATCAGTCACGACTTGATCAAGACCATGATCAACCCCAAGATATCCGAGAAAGGCGAGATGTTGGCGGCGCGAATCTCCATGGCCGGGGCGATATTACTTGCCACGTATCTGGGGCTTAACCCACCCGGGTTTGCGGCGCAAACCGTGGCGTTGGCTTTCGGTATCGCCGGTGCGTCGCTGTTCCCCGCGCTGATGATGGGTATCTTCTCCAAGAAGATGAACAACTCAGGCGCTGTCGCCGGCATGCTCAGCGGTCTGATCTGTACCCTGCTGTACATCTTCACCTACTTGGGCTGGTTCTTCGTCCCCGGCACAAATATGCTGGCCAACGAACCTGCAGAATGGATATTCGGGGTTTCACCGCTGTCCTTCGGTGCGATAGGCGCGATGATCAACTTCGCCGTGGCCTTTGCGGTCTGCAGCGTGACCAAAGCACCGCCGCAGGAGATCCAGGAACTGGTCGAAAGCGTTCGCTACCCGAAAGGTGCTGGCGTTGCCGTCGACCACTAAGTCATAATCTTTCCCTAACCTGCTGACCCAAGTGTCACAGGCTTTGGAACCGACCCGCCATCGGGCTTCCTCCGGGAGGCCCGATGGCTTTTTAGAAGGACGTATTATGATTTGGCATTTGATTGCCGCCGTATTTGCTGGCTTGGCGGCGGCAGGGATTGGTCTATTACTGCGTACGTTGAGTGGCAAGCGACTGCCTAAATGGATCGTGCCGGTCTTCGGCGGGCTGGGTATGCTCAGCTATCAAATCTATGTCGAGTATTCTTGGTTTGAACATAAGCAACAACAGCTTCCTGAAACCGCCGAGGTTATTTCCAGCGACACTAGCCAACAGGTCTGGCGACCCTGGACCTTTATGTTTCCTATGACCACCGAGTTCAGCGTGGTGGATAGCGAGAATATCAAACTCGGCACCAGCGGCGATGACCGTCTGGCGCAATTTATTCTCTACCAGTTTGAACGCCATTATACCGATGTCGTCACCCATCAGCCGTATTTGCTCAACTGCGATAGCCGTGAACTGGTTCCCCTTGAGCCAGAAACCCGCGAGCCGCAAGTCGACCAAATGCGCACACTACGTGACACCTCACCACTGCTTAACAATGTTTGCGACGGCGTGTAAGCCTTCGCATTTCACGCCTGACGCCCCATCTCATTTCGCCTAGAATGGGGCGCTGGACGAGTAGCCCATAGCGGCTTGATCGATAGGCAACAGGCGGGGGAAGGCTATGTTTCATGGCGGACTGTTAGTCGCGGTATCGCTTTTGTATATCGCGGTGCTCTTCGCTATCGCCTGGTACGGTGACCGTCGTGCTCGAAAAGTCGGAGCAACACGCCGCCGCCCTATTATTTACAGCCTTGCCCTGGCGATTTATTGCACCTCCTGGACGTTTTATGGGGCTGTAGGCCAAGCCGCGACGGCCGGCTGGTCGTTCGCCAGTATCTTTGTCGGGCCGGTGCTTACGTTTTTACTGTTCTGGCCTGTGCTTGCGAAAATGATCCGCGTGGCCAAGCACCAAAACGTCACTTCTATCGCCGACTTTATCGCCTCGCGCTACGGTAAAACCCAGTCGTTGGCAGCCTTCGCCAGCCTCGTGGCACTAGTGGGCACCCTGCCCTACATCGCCCTTCAGTTAAAAGCTGTCTCCACCACTTTCAGCGTATTAACCGACGAAGGCGACATGACCAATGCGCCACTGTTTGGCGATACTGCCTTTTATGTGGCCGTGGTGATGGCTATTTTCGCCATCCTGTTCGGTACGCGGCATACCGATGCCACCGAGCACCACGAAGGCTTAATCCACGCGGTCGCCTTCGAGTCATTGGTCAAGCTGCTCGCCTTCGTGGTGCTCGGGGTGTTCGTCACCTGGGGGATGTTCGACGGCCTGGGCGAGCTGATGGGTTATGCAGAAACGCATCTGGAGTTACAGCGCCAACTGGCCAACCAGGACTTCGGTCAGAGCTTCTGGGCGCAAACCCTGCTGGCCATGCTGGCGATTCTCTGCCTGCCCCGCCAATTCCATGTGGCGGTCGTCGAGAACACCCACCACGACGATGCGACGAAAGCACGCTGGCTGTTTCCTCTCTACCTGATCGTGATCGCGTTTTTCGTCGTGCCGCTGGCGGCCGCCGGCCTAATGCTGTTTTCCGACACCTCGGTTGAACCGGATACCTACGTATTGGCGCTTTCCATGGCGTCCGGCCATGAATGGCTGACTCTGCTGACGTTCATTGGCGGGTTTTCCGCCGCGACCGGCATGGTCATTGTGGCGGCGGTCGCCGTGTCGATCATGATCTCCAATGAAATCGTCATTCCTGCGCTTTTCCGTTTGCGCTGGTTCGACACCAAGGCGCGCGATTACGGTCGCCTGGTCCTGCGTGCGAGACGACTGACCATTGTCGCTGTCCTGGCCATGGCCTACGGCTTCTACCAGATGATCGCCGAGTTCACCTCGCTGGCGTCGATTGGCATGCTGTCCTTTGCGGCGGCGGCACAATTCGCTCCTGCGCTGATCGGCGGCCTGTACTGGAAGCGCGGTAACCGGCTTGGGGTTATCGTCGGCATGAATGCCGGCTTTGCCATTTGGGTTTATAGCCTGCTCATGCCCGCCATGATTAACGCCGATGTGCTGCCGGCCAACTGGCTGGATGGCGGCCCCCTAGGGCTCGCGTGGCTCTCGCCCACGGCGCTGTTTGGCCTGAATCTGGGCGACAGTTTTACTCATGGGGTAATGCTATCGCTGGGCGTCAATTTATTCTGCTACATCTTTGTTTCCCAGGTGACGTCACAGCGCGTGGTCGAGCGTATTCAGGCGTCACTGTTTGTGGATAGCGTTGAGACCCGCCAAACCTCGGTTAACCGCCCCTGGACGGGGGCCACCACAGTGGGCGATTTGAAGGTGCTCTGTGAGCGTTTTCTGGGCGCCGGGCAGGTGGGCCGCGCTTTTGAGGACTATGCACGACGGGCGGGCAAACCGTTGGATGATGGCACCCGTGCCTCTATCGATGTGATCCAGTTCACCGAGCGCTTTCTCGCTTCAGTGCTTGGCGCATCGTCGGCAAGGATCGTGGTCAACTCTGCCCTCCAGGGGCGCGGGATCGGCATTTCCGACGTCATCTCGATCGTCGATGAAGCCTCCCAGGTGCTCGAATTCAACCGCGCGCTGCTGCAGGCCACCATCGAGAACATTAACCAGGGCATCAGCGTTGTCGATCAAAACCTACGTCTGGTGGTATGGAATCAGCGCTATCTAGAACTGTTTCGCTTTCCCGACCACCTGATACGCGTGGGCGCACCGATGGACCGCATCTTCCGATACAACGCCCACAACGGCGAGTACGGCCCAGGCGATCCCGAAGAGCACGTTCAGCTGCTGCTCGACAACATTCGCGACGGCCAGCCGCACCGCTACGTTCGTTACCGGCAGGATGGCAGCGTGCTCGAAGTGCAGGGCAACCCGATGCCGGGTGGCGGCTTCGTGTATACCTATCAGGATATTACCCAGCAGAAACGCATCGAAGAAGCGCTGATTCGCTCCGAAAACAACATCCGTATTTACACCGATAACGTTCCCGCGCTGATCGCCTACTTCGATAAAGAGTGTCGTTACCTGTTCACCAACCGCGCTTATGAACAGGCCTTCGGTATCGACCGTAACGCGGTGATCGGCAAGCGCTACGAAGATGTTCTGCCAGAACGGCAGGCCCAGGAGCGAGCGCCCTGGGTAGCCCTTACATTGGCCGGTGAGCGAGTAAGCTTTGAAGTAGCCATGCAGTTGAATGACGCCATGCGCTACATGCTGGTCACCTATACGCCCCACTTCGGTGACAGCCAGTCGATTCTCGGGTTCTTTGCGCTTTATCAGGACATTACCGAACGCCGACAGGCCGAGATTGCGCTTAAGGAAACCAACGAAACCCTTGAAGAACGCGTACGTGAACGTACCCAGGCGCTCTCCGAAGCCAACGCCGCCCTGCGTCAGGAGAATCGTGTCCGCGCTGAAGCCGAGCAGGCACTGCGCCAGGCCAAGCAGTTGGCCGAAGATGCCAACGCCTCAAAAACGCGCTTTTTAGCGGCGGCAAGCCACGACTTACTCCAGCCGTTGAATGCCGCCCGCCTATTCACCTCGGCGCTGATGCAAAATGTCACCGTGCCGGATACCCAGCGCACCATTGGCCATATCGATAATTCATTGCAAGCGGCGGAAGAACTGCTCAGTACGCTGCTGGATATTTCCAAACTCGACGCAGGCGCTCTAACGCCGCGGCGCAGCCATTTCGCGCTGGCCGATATCTTCCGGCCGCTGCGCGCAGAGTTCGAAGTGATGGCCGACGACCGCGGGCTTGACCTGGTCGTGGTCCCCACCCAGCAGTGGGTCGATTCGGACCCGCAAATGTTGCGCCGCATTGTGCAGAACTTTCTTTCCAACGCGATTCGCTATACCCAGGAGGGCCGTGTACTGCTGGGCTGTCGACGCCAAGGCGAGCGGCTGGTGATTGAGGTATGGGATAGCGGTCCCGGGATTCCTGACTCGAAGCTCAGCGAGATTTTCCAAGAGTTTCGTCGTCTCGACCAGGTATCGCGGCACAAAGAGAGTGAAAAAGGCCTCGGTCTGGGGCTTTCCATTGCCGATCGCATGAGCCGTGTGCTTGATCATCCCATCAAGGTGCGTTCATGGGTGGGAACCGGCACCGTCTTCTCGGTGAGCGTGCCGCACGTTGCAGCACGCGAGCCCAGCGCCGAGGATGAGGAACACGGGCCACGGCGCAGCGGCAACAAGCTGACCGGCACCCGGATTGTGTGCATCGACAACGAAACGCTGATTCTCGAAGGCATGACTGCCATGCTCAGCGGCTGGGGGTGCGAGGTATTCACCGCCACCAGCATCGGCGGCGCCAAGTCGATCCTGCGCAACATGGACGGTGACCCAGACGCCATCCTGGCCGACTACCACCTGGATAACGAGGTCACCGGGTTGATGGCGCTGGAAGCCTTAAGCGAGCGTCTGGTTGGCGCCGTCCCCGGCATCGTGATTACCGCCGACCGCACCGAGGCGGTAGCCGAAGAGGTCAAGCGTGCCGGGTATCAGCTGCTGCTCAAGCCGGTACGACCTGCAGCCCTACGGGCGCTGTTGACGCGTACGCTGCAGGCCAGCCGAGCGGGTAAGGCCTAGCTGGAAGCTGGATGACAGCTTGAATGAAACTGCCTCCGTGGCAAGACCACGGAGGCAGTTTTTCCTTCTCGCTGCCAGGCGCGAAGCGCCGCTCTTCCAGCTACTAGCTCCGGGCGAAGCCCATCAGGACTCGACTTTGGGCGGCTCGACTTCCAGTTTTTGCGCTGCAATCACCGCCTGGGTGCGCGAGTGCACGCCTAGCTTACGCAAAATCGCCGTGACGTGCGCCTTGATGGTCGCTTCGGAAACGTTAAGTTCGTAGGCGATCTGCTTGTTCAGCAACCCTTCCGTGAGCATGTTGAGCACCCGGAATTGCTGTGGCGTTAGCGAAGCAATCGCTTCGGCAAAGCGCGATTCTTCTTCACTGGTCTCTTCCAATACACCCGCCAACGCCTCGGGCAACCATACCTCACCCTGCAAAATCTCGCTGACCGCTTCGGCGATAAGCTGCAGCGACGACGATTTAGGAATAAAGCCTGATGCACCATAGTCGATGGCACGACGCACCACATATGGCTCGTCACTACCTGACACAACTGCTACGGGAATATCAGGCATTTGCCCGCGCAGCTGGATCAGGCCTGAAAAACCATGGGCACCTGGCATGTGTAAATCCAGCAGGATAAGGTCAGCATCCGGGTGTCGGTTGACCACCTCGGTAGTCGCCTCCATGGTATCGGCTTCGACGATTTCTGCCTGCGGGGCCAGTTGGCGTAACGCCTGGGTGAGCGCTGCACGAAACAGCGGGTGGTCGTCTGCGACGATAAACTTGTGGGCTACTGCCATGGATATTCCTCCGGTTCCTCAAGCAGCGGGGTTTGCTGCTGCCGCGACGCTAGGCTCATACGGTTGAAGCATGGTACCCCATGGACTTCGTCATGCCCAAGCATCACATGCACAATTTGTAATGGATTCTTCATCACACTCAACATAGCAGTGCCGGCGCGTTGGCCGGCACTGACATTTCATCGCCCTTAGGAGAGGAGCCAAAAAGCTTAGCCTACCCCCTCTCACCGGCCCAGCGGTGACCACCACAGGGCCGGTGAATGGACTATTGATTAGCGCGATGTTCGATTAACTCATCCACTACCGAAGGATCAGCCAGCGTGCTGGTATCCCCTAATCCATCGCATTCATTGGCCGCAATCTTGCGCAGAATACGACGCATGATCTTGCCTGAGCGGGTTTTAGGAAGGCCCGGCGCCCACTGAATGACATCCGGCGAGGCAATCGGACCGATATCCTTGCGAACCCACTGGGTCAGTTCTTTTTTCAGCTCATCCGTCGGGTCGACCTCATCGTTCAAGGTCACGTAAATATAGATGCCCTGGCCTTTAATATCGTGGGGGAAGCCCACCACAGCGGCTTCGGCCACGGCAGAGTGGGCAACCAGCGACGATTCGATCTCGGCGGTCCCCATCCGGTGGCCGGAGACGTTCAGGACATCGTCAACCCGTCCGGTGATCCAGTAATAACCGTCTTCATCACGACGACAGCCATCACCGGTAAAGTACATGTTGTCATACGTAGAGAAGTAGGTCTGCACAAAGCGCTCATGGTCGCCCCAGATTGACCGTGCCTGGCCGGGCCAAGCATCCAGAATGACCAGGTTGCCTTCAGCGGCGCCTTCGAGCAGTTTACCGTCGTTATCCACCAGGGCGGGCTGAACGCCAAAGAACGGCTTGGTGGCCGACCCTGGCTTGAGCGGCGTAGCCCCCGGCAGCGGCGAGATCATGATGCCGCCGGTTTCGGTCTGCCACCAGGTATCCACGATCGGGCACTTTTCGTTACCGATGACGCGATAGAACCACTCCCACGCTTCAGGATTGATCGGCTCACCCACTGAACCCAGCAGGCGGAGTGAGTCGCGCTTGCTTGAGTCCATGACGTTTTCACCATGGGCCATCAACGCACGCACGGCAGTGGGTGCGGTATATAGAATATTGACGTTGTGCTTGTCGACGATGTCGCCCATCCGCCCGTGGGTCGGATAGCTGGGAACGCCCTCAAACATCAGCGTGGTGGCCCCGTTGGCCAGCGGACCATAAACAATGTAGCTGTGCCCGGTGACCCAGCCGACATCGGCGGTACACCAGTAAACTTCACCGTCCTGATAATCAAACACGTACTGGTGGGTCATGGCCGCGTAGGTCAGGTACCCGCCGGTAGTGTGCTTCAACCCCTTGGGCGCGCCGGTAGACCCGGATGTGTAAAGAATAAACAAAGGATCTTCAGCGCCCATTGCTTCGGGTTCACACTCGGTGGACTGCTTGTCGACCAAGGCGTCAAACCATAGATCGCGGCCCTCATTCCACTCGATTTCGCCACCGGTGCGCTTGACGACTAATACGTTTTTGCAGACATCGGTGCCCTCACGGGTCAGTGCCGCGTCGACATTGTCTTTCAGCGGCACCTGCTTGCCACCACGCACCGATTCATCGGCGGTGATCACAAGTTTTGAGTCGGCCCCGATAACCCGTTGCGCCACGGCGTCGGGGGAGAAACCACCAAACACGACCGAATGCACCGCCCCGATGCGCGCACAGGCCAGCATGGCCATTGCCGCTTCAGGAATCATCGGCATGTACAGGGTGACCGTGTCGCCTTTACCGATACCTAGTTCTTTCAGGCCGTTGGCCAGTTGATTGGTACGCTCGTAAAGCTCGCGGTAGCTGATGTGTTTGGACTCATTGGGGTCATCGCCTTCCCAGATAATCGCAGTCTGGTCGCCGCGCTTCTCAAGATGCCGGTCCAAACAGTTGGCGGCGACGTTGAGTAGGCCGTCCTCAAACCAGCGAATATCGACATTATCACGCGCGAAGGAAGTGCTTTTGATGGTGGCGGGCGCCTTAATCCAGTCAAGCCGCTTGGCCTGCTCGGCCCAGAAGCCTTCCGGATCGTCTACCGACTGCTGGTACATGGCCTGGTAGGTGGCTTCGTCAGCCCACGCGTTGGCGGCGATATCCTCGCGCACCGGATAGACGTTCTGCTGTTCGCTCATGAAATTGCCTCTGTCCGTGGAAATGCACTCTCTAAAGGAATGTAGCCGATATAATATTTAACGTTACCGGCACCACATATTGTTACCCTAGCATAAACCTCTCAGCGTGAGCTTCCCTTTAGACATTGGTATTAACATTTTTAATATAAATTACAATAACTTATAATAGAAACAGCGACTCTATTCCGCACAGTAGACCAAGGTCTCAGCACAGTGGCGACAGCGATAACGACGACCTTTTACCACCAAAGCATGACGCCGCGCCGTCAACTGATGATGCTGACACCCACACCGATAGCGATAAGGGGCCGGCTGAGCACGACCGATATCAAAGCGATGAGTTACTCGGGGCGTCAGACCAAACAGGTCACGCATCACGGTTTTCCATTCGCGCCCATGCGGCTTTAGGCGTGTCCCATCGGCGAGATGAAACACCAGCCAGTGGGCCATTTCATGAGGGATCACCTCGTCAAAAAATGCACGGCGGTTTTCATTCAGCAGCACCGGATTAAACCTTACCCCGCCACGGCCGAGATGCGCCTGTCCAGCGGACGCCCCCTTTAAATCAAACCATACCGCTGGCCGAGGCAGCTCGGGGTAGACCTCGCGACAGCGCTGCCAGGCAAGATCGGCTCGCTCACGGGCAGCCTGGTGCAGTGCTTGCGTCGATAAAGCCGCAAGTGCTGCATCCGGCCAAGGGGGGAGTGGCTTAGTATTCATTAGTGATAAACTAGTGGTCATTATGTCTTTTTGACTGTTTGTTTCCGCTGCTCATTGACGAGGCTTCTTATGCCAGCGCCCCCCAACACGCCCGAAGAGGCTATTCCGCCGCAGCCGCTGCTTGACGATGAACAACTCGATAAGCTGGACGATTTTCTCGATTCCGACCAGGTCGACGAAGATGCGCTCGACCTGATTTCAGCGCATGGATTTCTCGTTGCGCTGGCGGTCGGCCCAAGCGAAGTACCGCCTAGCCAATGGCTTGCAGAGCTGTTTCATGGCGTGCCTCGCTATGCCGACAATGAACAGCGCGATGAGATCACCCATCTGCTCACGCTGCTACGCGATAACGCCATGTCTGTACTGGAGCAAGGCGGATTGCCCGAACTCCCCTTCGAGCTGACGCTTGCCGGTATTTCTGCCGAAGAGACCCCCATAGGCGACTGGTGCGCTGGCTTCATGGAAGGCGTGTTCTGCGATGAGAGCGCCTGGTTCCAAGACGATGAAGAAACTGCGGCCACGCTGCTATTGCCCTTTATGCTGCTTTCAGGGCTATTTGACGACGAGCCGGATATGGCCGACATGGCCAACGACTTGGAGCGTCAGGAAACTCTGGTAGCGCAGTTGCCGGAGCTGGTACTCGATCTATATCTACATTACCGCGTACCGCCGGAAACTCCCAAGCCCAAACCACGCAAAAAAACACCGGCCAAAGGCAAACCACGCCGGTAGTTACTTGAGCCGCATCACCAAGGCGTCCAGCAACCCATAGAGCCATTCTTTAGCGCGCTGCCTTAAGGGCCGCGCCGCCCATTTGGCGGCATCCACTTCGTCACTCGCGGCAAAGTGGCGCTCGAAAAGCTCGCATACTTGTTGAGCCAGCCTGGGATCATCAACCTCTTGATTTGCCTCGAGGTTCCAGTGGAGATTCCAATGGTCGAAATTACACGACCCGATACTTACCCACTCATCGGCCAGCACAAATTTAGCGTGGATAAACGACGGTTTAAACTCGTAGATGCGCACGCCAGACTTGAGCATCGCATGATAAAACCGTTGCCCGGCATAGCGCACGCCAGGATGGTCGTGCTGGGCACCCGGCAGCAAAAGCCGCACATCGATACCGCGTTTGGCGGCACGCATCAAGCGCCGACGTAAGCGAAATGTCGGCACAAAATAGGGCGTACACAGCCATAGTCGCTGCCTTGTCTGCCCTATGCGTTGGTGTAGCGAATAACGAATTGCCTGGTAGCGATAGCCTCTTGCCGACACCACTCGCCCGCGCGCACCATCGGCATAGCTAGGTGACGTACGCTGGTCGGGCAACGCTTGAATGCGCGTCTGGGCTTTATCAGGGCGAGCCAGCCGCGACCGCCATAGCCGCCTAAACAACGCTTCCCAATCAGCGACTACCGGACCTTCAACCTGCACCGCGATTTCGTACCATGCGTCAAGAAACTCATCCACCGCGCCAAACCCGCCGGTGAATGCCACCTCCCCGTCTACCACCACGATTTTGCGATGGTCACGACTCAAGTTGCGCGCCAGAGAATGAAAACCCAGAGGGTTAAAAAAGCGCAGTTGCACCCCAGCCTGCATCAGGCGATGGCGGTCTTCGCTCGCCAAGCCCATTGAGCCAAACCCGTCTAGCAGCAAACATACCGGTACGCCCCGCTTTACGGCTTTGATCAGCGCCTCGCTAACCTGGTCAGCCAGCTTGCCCGACTCCATCAAATAGAGCTCAACCAGTACATAATGCTGGGCATGATGAATCGCCCCAAGCATCGCGGGTAAAAAACGCGAGGCTTCGGGAAGCAGGGTAAAGCGATTGCTGTCTCGCCACTTCGGCGACATAAGCCCTCCTTGGTGGCGTTGCTAGCGGGTCAGGGCGCGATGAACATACATGTCGTAGCGACTGGTTTTGCCTTGTAGCGTGTGCTGAGGTGTGGGCCCGGCAATCGGTGGCGCTTTACGAGGGCGTTTAACCACCACACGGTGCGTCGCGACGTCTAAAGCGGCTTCCAGTAGACGCGGCGCATCATCATCGTCCCCGGCCAACGCCCGAAACAGGCGCATTTCTTTTTTAACCAGCGCAGATTTTTCGCGGTGGGGAAACATGGGGTCAAGATGAATCACCTGAGGATCAAAAGCAGCGTCAGCCACTAGCATGGCCAATGCCTGGGCGGCATCACCATGGCGAAAAGTCATCCGCGCGGCGATGGGTGCGGTTTCCGCAGTGTTAGCCGCACGCGTCAAGCCATCGTCTAACAGTGCGGCAATGGCCGGCACGCGCTCGATCATCAATACCGATGCGCCCAGACTTGCCAGTACAAAGGCATCACGCCCCAGCCCCGCTGTGGCATCCACCACATTGGGGCTTACGCCCTTGCTCAGCCCGCAGGCTTTGGCAATTAGTTGACCACGCCCGCCGCCAAACTGGCGCCGGTGCGCCGCCCGGCCGGTAACAAAATCAACGCTGAGCGGTTTGCCGAACTGTCGCTCATCGCCGGCTAACACCAATTGGCCATCGTGGTAGGCAAGCGTTAACCCAGCGGGCAATGTACCGACATCGGACAGCGTCATGCCGGCTTTTTCCAGGCCACCTGGTTGCGCAGGTAAACCGGCTGCACGGCGTAGGCGGGTTGCCCAAGGCCGGCGGCGAAATCCCGAGCGGCCAGCCAGGCCATTTCTTCAGCTCGCGGTTCCAGATCGGTCAGATGATGCGTCATCGCGGCCTGCAGCGGCGTGCTGAACTGCTCCCAAAGCGTAAAGCCCGACCCCACCCCCACCCAGTCGGTTTCTTCGTCGGGCAGGGTCACCCTTTCGGGAGCCAACACGGCCTCGTCGCCCTGACGCCGCAGGCTGTCATTCAAACAGTGCCACATTGCCACATAGACTTCCCCCATGCGGGCATCCAGCGCCGTTACGACATGGCGCAAGTGATAGCGACGATGGGCCTGTAGAGCAAGCGCTTCCAGCGTAGAAATGCCCAGCAGCGGGCGGTCCAGCCCAAACGCCAGGCCCTGAGCCGCCCCAGCCGCAATGCGCAGCCCGGTAAAGGCGCCAGGACCACAACCATAGGCAACCGCATCCAACTGGCTTGCGGAAAGCTGTGCATCGGCCAATACGTCATCGATCATCGGCATCAGCCGCCGCGTATGCCCCCGCGGGGTCATCTCAAAGCGCGCCACGCACTCGCTGTGGTCAGCGTCCTTACGAAGCAAAGCAGCCGAGCAGGCACTGGATGACGCATCGAGAGCAAGCAGATATAGCGACATAACGGTTCAGCACTCGTAAACAATAAACGGGCATTGTACCTTTGCCATGCCCAAACGACGATGGCTCGCCGTTGGCGAGCCATCACGTATTCGCAGGTCAGCCTTTAACAGGGCTTAACTCAGCGCGTTTTTCACCTGGCGGGTAATCTCATCCACGCTGCCAACCCCTTCAACGCGGTGGTATTGTGGAGCCGCTTGGGGATCATCTTTGGCCCACTGCTGATAGTAATCCACCAGCGGGGCGGTTTGGTCGTGATACACCGCCAGACGATTGCGCACGGTAGACTCCTGGTCATCTTCACGTTGGATCAGCGTTTCACCCGTCACGTCATCCTTACCCGGTTCTTTGGGTGGGTTATGCTCAACGTGGTAAACCCGCCCCGAGGCAGGATGTACACGCCGCCCCGCCAAACGATTGACAATCTCTTCGTCGGGCACGGCAATTTCCAGCACGTGATCGAGTTTAACGCCGCCTTCTTTCATGGCATCCGCCTGGGGGATAGTGCGCGGGAAGCCGTCGAACAGAAAACCATTTTCGCAGTCGGGCTGGCTGATACGCTCTTTGACCAGGTCGATGATGATATCGTCCGACACCAGGCCACCGCTGTTCATGATTTCTTTCACTTTAAGGCCCAGCTCACTACCATCCTTGATTGCCGCGCGCAGCATGTCTCCGGTGGAAATCTGGGGGATGCTATACCGCTCGCAGATAAATTGAGCTTGAGTCCCCTTCCCCGCGCCGGGGGCACCCAACAGGATTAAACGCATGGCACTGCTCCTTGAATGATAGAAATGCAAAAAATCAATTAGCCGACAATAACCGTGCCTTCCAGGCGACACAACTACCCAAAAGCCTGAAAGCACTGCCCTGAAGGCATTTTTTTAAATAAAAACAGCCAAGTGACGCCCAACTTGTACTTTGGTCGTCCTCTTATTCACAAACGGCAGCGGCCCAAACACAAGCGGCGCCCTATCGGGCGCCGCTCATGAGACCCACCTTCGCCACTTACAGCAGTAGACGTCGAATATCGGTCAGCACGTCCGCCAGGAACGCGGTAAAACGTGCTGCATCCGCACCGTTGATGGCGCGGTGATCGTAGGAAAGCGACAGCGGCATCATCAGGCGCGGCTGGAAGTCACTGCCATCCCACACCGGCTTCATCTGCGACTTGGAGACGCCCAAAATCGCCACTTCTGGTGCATTGACGATCGGCGTGAACGCGGTACCGCCAATCGAGCCAAGGCTCGAAATGGTAAAGCAACCGCCGGTCATTTCGTCACGCTTGAGCTTTTTGGTTTGCGCTTTCTTACCTAGCTCCGCCATTTCCTTGGCAATCTCAATCAAGGATTTTTTGTCGGCGTCGCGCAGTACCGGCACCATCAGTCCCTCCGGTGTATCCACCGCGATGCCGATATGCACGTAGTTTTTCCATACCAGCGTTTCGCCATCGCCTTTCAGGCTGACGTTGAATTGCGGGAACTTGCGCAGCGCAAAGGCACACGCCTTGACCAAAAACGGCAGCGGCGTCAGCTTCGCGCCCTGGGCTTCGGCCTCGGCCTTCATCGACTTACGGAAGGCTTCAAGCTCGGTAATATCCGCTTCATCAAATTGGGTAACGTGAGGCACGTTGAGCCAGCTGCGATGCAGATTGGTGGCGCCCATTTTGAGCAGCCGTCCCATCGGCTTCTCTTCGACCTCGCCAAACTGACTGAAATCGACCTCCGGTACCGGCGGAATACCTGCGCCACCGGCAGCGGCGGGGGCAGCGCCAGCCTGAGCCTTACCCTGATTGGCAATCGCCTGCTTCACATAGGCCTGCACGTCTTCTTTAAGCACGCGCTCCTTCGGGCCGCTGGGCTTAACGAGGCCCAGGTCCACGCCTAACTCCCTCGCCAGCATGCGTACGGCGGGGCCTGCATGCACCAACTTGCCATCACGCGGCTTGTGCGACGCCATCTGGGCTTCCGGGCTTGGTGTGCCGGCGGGCGATTCGGCAGATTTGGCGCTTGGCTGGCTAGCGCTGCTCTGCTGGGCTTTCTCCGGCTGGGCTTTTTTGGGGGCTGATTTCTTGGCGCCAGCGACTTCGATATAACCGATCACATCGCCTTCAGAGACCGTATCACCCTCTTTGACCGTCAGCTCAATGAGCTTGCCTTTATAGGGACTGGGCACGTCCATGGAGGCTTTGTCGGACTCCAGCGTGATCAACGGGTCTTCTTCGTTGACCTCGTCACCGGCCGAAACGCCGATTTCAATAATCGGCACATCAGAAGAGCCTGAAAGATCCGGCACACGAATCTCTTTGCGCTCCGGTTCGCCGCTAGCGGCCTCTTCCTGATCGTCTTCCTCTACCGACTCTTCGGGCTCGCTGCTGGCTTTGCTAGACGACTGCTCAGAAGAAGCGCTTTCTTGCGGTGCATCTTCACTATCGTCGCCGCCTTCGCCTGCGATCTCCATCTTACCGATCACATCGCCTTCCGAGACGGTGTCGCCCTCTTTCACGGTAAAGCTGACGATCTTGCCGCTATGGGGGCTAGGCACGTCCATTGAGGCTTTGTCAGACTCCAGGGTGATGAGGGTGTCTTCGGCCTCGACCTCATCGCCTTCGCTGACCGCAACTTCGATAATTTCGACGCTGTCCGAGCCGCCGAGATCGGGCACTTTGATATCCACCGTCTGCTTACCGCCTGCGGACTTTTTAGCCGCGGGCTTCTGCTCTTGAGACGGCTCTTTCGGCTTATCTTGTTTCGCTGGGGCCTCTTCAGACTGGCTGTCCGACGAGCTTTCTTGCTTCTCGTCGCCGCCTCCTTCGACTTCCAGCTCAACGATATCGTCGCCTTCGGAGACAGTATCGCCCTCTTTGACCAGCACTTTGACTACCTTGCCGCCCTTAGGAGCGGGGACGTCCATGCTGGCTTTATCGGATTCAAGCGTGATTAGGGTGTCTTCCGCTTCGATGACATCGCCTTCCGACACCGCAATCTCGATGATTTCGACATCGGTATCGCCACCGATATCGGGAACTTTGATGATTTCGCTACTCAAGGTCGCGCTCCTTTAAAATCGGATCGAGCCGGCGGGCACTGCCCGCCGGGCAGCGGATCAACTGGTCAGCGGGTTCGGCTTATTGGCATCGATGCCGTACTTCTTCAGTGCTTCACCAACGTGCTTGCGATCAATCTCGCCACGGTCAGCCAACGCGCGCAGGGCCGCGACGGTCACGAAGTAACGATCTACCTCGAAGAAATAACGCAGCTTCTCGCGGGTATCGGAACGACCAAAGCCGTCTGTGCCGAGCACGGTGTAATCACTCGGCACCCAGGCACGCACCTGATCCGCGTAAAGCTTCATGTAGTCGGTAGACGCGATCACCGGCCCGTCACGGCCGTCAAGGCACTTGGTGACGTGGGGCTTGTTGGCATCGGCTTCTGGGCTTAGGAAGGCTTCACGCTCCAGCAGCAGCGCTTCACGACGCAGCTCGTTGAAACTCGTGACGCTCCAGATATCGGCACCGATACCCCAGTCGTTTTCCAGCAGTTCAGCGGCCGCTTCAACTTCGCGCAGGATGGTACCCGAGCCCAACAGTTGGACGCGGCCCTTATCGCCCTTGGTTTCGCGCAGCAGGTACATGCCTTTGACGATGTCCTCAGTGGGCACGTCGTCGAGCTCAGGGTGCTCGTAGTTCTCGTTCATGACCGTGAGGTAATAGAAGCAGTTCTCCTTGTTGGCGAACATGCGTTGCAAGCCGTCCTGCAGAATCACCGCCACTTCATGGGCATAGGTCGGGTCATAGCTTCTGCAGTTAGGGATGGTCGATGCCTGAATCAGGCTGTGACCGTCCTGGTGCTGCAGGCCCTCGCCGTTGAGCGTCGTGCGCCCCGCCGTGCCACCCACCATAAAGCCACGCGCCTGCAGATCGCCTGCGGCCCAGGCCAGGTCGCCGATACGCTGGAAGCCGAACATCGAGTAATAGACGTAAAACGGCAGTAGCGTGACATTATTGTTGCTGTAGGAGGTCGCCGCGGCAATCCACGCCGACATGGCCCCTGCTTCCGAAATACCTTCCTCGAGAATCTGACCCTTCTGATCCTCACGGTAGAACATGATCTGGCCTTTATCGACCGGCTCATACTTCTGGCCTTCAGAGGTGTAGATCCCCAACTGACGGAACATGCCTTCCATGCCGAAGGTACGCGCTTCATCAGGAATGATCGGCACCACTTTCTTGCCGATTTTCTTGTCTTTGACCAGCCCATTAAGCACGCGCACAAAGGCCATGGTGGTAGACACTTCACGCCCTTTGGAACCGCCCATTTGCGAGGCAAAGGCTTTGTCTTCCAGGGTCGGAATTTCCAGCGCGTCAAAGTCGCTGCGACGGCTGGGCAGGTAGCCACCCAGGCGCTCGCGCTGCAGATGCATATACTTCAGCTCAGGAGAATCATCCTCCGGCTTGTAATACGGGACCTCCTTGAGCTGCTCGTCGGTCAATGGAATGCCGAAGCGGTCGCGGAATGTCTTCAGCGCTTCGTATTCCATGCTCTTGACCTGGTGCGCTTCGTTGGCTGCTTCGCCATCGCCGCTACCCATGCCGTAGCCTTTAACCGTGTGCGCCAGGATCACCGTCGGCTTGCCGTTTGAGGTATTAACCGCTTCGTTGTACGCCGCGTATACCTTGAACGGGTCGTGGCCACCGCGGTTGAGCTTCCAGATATCTTCGTCGGAGAGATCCTTGACCATCGCCTCAGTTTCTGGATATTTACCGAAGAAGTGCTCGCGGGTGTACGCGCCGCCATTGGCTTTGTAGTTCTGGTACTCGCCGTCGACCGCTTCGTCCATACGCTTCTGAAGGATGCCTTTCTTATCCTTTTCGAACAGCGGATCCCAGTGGCGACCCCAAACGACCTTAATAACGTTCCAGCCAGCACCACGGAAGACGCCCTCGAATTCGTCCATCACGCGGGAGTTACCGCGCACCGGGCCGTCAAGGCGCTGTAAGTTACAGTTGATGACGAAGATCAGGTTGTCGAGATTTTCACGACCCGCCAGGGAAATAGCCCCCAGGGATTCCGGCTCGTCACACTCGCCGTCACCCATGAAGCACCAGATCTTGCGGTCATACATATCCTTCAGCTCACGGTGATGAAGGTACTTCATCACGTGGGCTTGATAGATCGCCTGGATCGGGCCAAGGCCCATGGATACCGTGGGGAACTGCCAGTAATCCGGCATTAGCCACGGGTGCGGGTAAGAAGACAGGCCGTCGCCATCAACTTCCTGACGGAATTTATCCATCTGCGCTTCGCTGAGGCGGCCTTCCAGATACGAACGCGCATAAATGCCTGGCGCCACGTGGCCTTGGATGTAAATCAGGTCGCCTTCAAAGTCGCCCTGAGGAGCGCGGAAGAAGTGGTTAAAGCCCACATCATAAAGCGTCGCCGACGACATGAAACTGGCAATGTGCCCGCCAAGGCCCGGCTTGGCCCGGTTATTGCGAATGACCTGAGCAATGGCGTTGTAACGGATCAAAGAGCGAATACGCCGCTCCATGAACAAATCACCGGGCATCGGCGCTTCACGATGAACCGGAATCGTATTGCGGTGCGGGGTTGTCACCGAGAAGGGCACCTTCATCCCGTCCCGGCGCAGGCGATCCGCCAGGCGGGTCATCAGGTAGCGGGCACGATCTTCGCCCTCACGATCCAGCACCGACTCCAGGGAATCTATCCATTCCGTGGTTTCGACCGGATCGAGATCTTCTCTTGTCTCCAGACTCATAGAGGTCTCTCCGAATGACGATAAATGACAGTCAGCCCCGCTAACCCACCGGGTCAGGGGCGGCTGTGGTGTGTCGCCACCACAGGCATGCAAGTAGCCGACGCCTGAGCGTCGCCTGGGGTTTTCGTTCTACATTCAACAAGCTACACGCCGCCAAATGTAATAAAGCTACATAAGTGTTGTAAAAGTTAGCCTTTTGTATAGGTGAAGATACCGCAAAGTCGCCACGCTGCCAATTCCAGTAAGACGGAAAAGGCTATCGAAAACAAACTATTGCACCGCAACATAAGGCATTGTTAAGACATTGGTCGGCACGACCAAGGCCCTAACCCATGTAGTCAAACTACCGTTTCATTTCCTTGTTTCACCATGACTTAAATCGCTTTTTAAAGTCGCTAACGCCTGGCGCCAATAGGCCCAATCAAACGTAGGCCCGGGGTCGGTTTTACGCAATGGCGCCACCCGTGCATGACTGGTCATGCGGGCAGTGGTAAGCGCAGGATAACGATCCAATAGCCACTGAACTGCCTCGGCTAATGTCGAATATTGAGCCTTGGTAAAGGGCGTTGTTTCGTCACCTTCAAGTTCCACACCTACCGAAAAGTCATTTAACGCTTGTCGCCAGCGTGCCTGGCGTGGATCCCACCAGCGTGAACGACCAGCGTGCCAGGCACGCTGGTCAGTATCGACAAACTGTACGCACTCGCCATCACGGCGAATCAGCAGATGGGCCGAAACCCGCAAATGGGCGATAGCCGCAAAATAAGGGTGTGCTTCAGGCGCTAACTGATTGGTGAATAACGCTTCAATGGCGGGGCCCTGAAACTGACCAGGCGGCAAGCTAATAGCATGAATCAACAGCAACGACACCTCATCAAGGGGTCGTTGATCTGCATTCGGCGACACCACATGACGTGCGCCTTGCCACCAGCCAGGAGAAGATTTTGGGTCAATCACGCGAAGGACTCCTCTACGTTGGCGCGCTCTTTCACTATAATGCCGTGCATCGACGTTAAACGCCCAGAGAATTGATCGCTATGCATTACCAAACCGCACTTGCCGAAGAAATCCGTTCCAGCGCTGCTCGCCTGCTCGCCGAGGACGTTGGCCCTGGCGATATAACGGCCCAGCTGATCCCAGATCACCAATGGGCAACCGCGGAGGTTATTACCCGAGTGCCTGCCGTACTTTGCGGGGTTGCCTGGGTCGACGATATTTTCCGCCGCCTGGACAGCCGCGTCGCGCTTCGCTGGCAAGCCGCCGATGGGGACCGCTTAGACGCCGGGCAGTGTTTTCTCACCCTGGAGGGCCCTGCACGCAGCCTACTAACAGGTGAGCGTGCCGCGCTCAACGTGCTGCAAACACTCTCGGCCACAGCAACGGTTACGCGCGCCTACGTGGATCTTATCGCCGATACCGGCGTGCGCCTGCTAGACACCCGCAAGACACTACCCAGCATGCGCTTGGCGCAGAAATACGCTGTCATGTGTGGCGGTGGCCACAACCACCGCATTGGGCTGTGGGATGCGTTTCTGATCAAGGAAAACCATATCGCCGCCTGTGGCGGCATTCAGGCCGCGGTAACACAGGCGCGCAAGCTGGCCGCCGAGCTTCCCGTTGAGGTGGAAGTCGAAAATTTTGCCGAGCTTGAGCAGGCGCTGGCGGCCAAGGCGGATGTCATCATGCTGGATAACTTCAGCCTGGATGAGCTACGCACGGCGGTGGAGCTCACG